>Ga0116231_10003286_pt1 | contig 33736 bp, 12 predicted proteins | sample S1TSphgellanicum_2_FD_89695 | JGI IMG/M metagenome (GOLD analysis project Ga0116231, IMG submission 89695) | Host-associated microbial communities from peat moss isolated from Minnesota, USA - S1T2_Fd - Sphagnum magellanicum MG | ecosystem: Host-associated > Plants > Peat moss > Unclassified... | reverse complement strand
GCACTAAAAAAAATATACCCCAAAAAAATCCAAAAACTAATGTGATCCCCTCCCCCCGCCCCCAACCCTCCCCCCAAAAAAAAAAACAAACTACAAATTCCAAATTCATATAGGTAGGCACAAATTAAAAAAAAATCTACTCAATAAGTAAATATACAAAAACTCAAGTGATTTTAACCCGAAAAAAAAAGTACAAAGCCCAAATTCATATAGGTATGCACAAATTTAAAAACAAATCTACTCAATAAAGAAATATTCAAAAACTAAAGTGATTTCAACCAAAAAAATTACAAAAATACAAAACCCAAATTCATGTAGGTAGTAGTAGGTACCTAAAACTTGCCTAGTTATGTAGAAGCTTCCAGAACTACCTAGAAGGAAGGAGAAGGGGGGACGAAGGGAGCAAGGGAGCGAGGGTAAAGTAAAGTTTTATTTTCTTTAATTTTTCTAAAAATGCTAATTTTAATATCTTACGCATTGGAACTTGGTCACCTATTTTACCGGGTCAAACACGGCGTCCTCGTTGGCCGCCCGCCAATTCCACGGGCGTCATCTCTCGGCCTCTTATGGGCCGGACGCGCTGCCGCGTGCTCGTCGTCGGTCATCGTCGTCGTCGTCGCCGCGGAGTTCTTCGGCGAAGAGGAGCGAGCGAGCGAGAGAGAGAGAGAGAGGACTTGAGAATTTTGCAGAAGGTATTTTAGGATTTTCGCAGTCGTCTGCGGTGTTTTGTTTTTCTCACCGGTGGGTTTTGGAGAGTTCTGAGTCGGTGGCTGGCGGTGGTGGTGGGGTTGCAAGCCAAAGTTTTGAGGAGTTTTGGACTAAGAAAGTAGAGGACAGGAAAGTGAGTGAGCGGTGGTCACTACCGAGCAGAGGAAGAGAACTTAGTGAGCGCACCAGGAGGAGGAGGAGGAGGAGGAGGAGGAGGCGGAACAGCGAGACAGAGGGAAGAGAAAAGTGAGTGGCGGTCGGTCAGCGAGCGGAGGAGGAACTCAAACCCTAGAGAGGTAACAGGAAGACACTTTTGATGCTGGATTGCAGGAGGACGAGGAGGAGAAGAACAGGAGAAGAACATAGAGGACCGGTTTCGTGCTATGCCGTGGATTGCTGCAACTCTCTTTTGAGGAGGAGTATCGTAGATAAAGATAAACAACGGATGCAATCACAAGGACGGAGGAGGAGGACCAGTGGCGGAAAGTGTTTTGTTTGCGGAGAAGAAGAAGAAGAAGAAGAAGAAGAAGAAGAAGCAGCAGCAGCAGCAGCGGAAGAAGAAGAGTTTAGGGTTAGCGGAAGAAGAAGAAGAAGAAGAAGAAGAAGAAGAAAACAAGCGTTACTGTAAAACCCTAGTAGAGATAGATGTCAATAATTCCAAAGGGAGGTACTCTCCGCATCCGGGAGGTGTGGGCGGAGAATTTGGAGGATGAGTTAGAGTTGATTCGAGATATTGTGGATGACTATCCTTACTTGGCTATGGACACCGAGTTTCCAGGAGTGGTGGTAAGGCCAGTCGGAACCTTCAAAAACAGTGCGGAGTATAACTATCAGACACTTAGGGCAAATGTTGATATGCTCAAGCTTATCCAGTTGGGACTCACTTTCTGTGATGAGAAAGGGAGGTTGCCACGCTGTGGCACATCTGACTACTGTATATGGCAGTTCAATTTCCGGGAATTCAATCTCCGGGAGGATGTATATGCACAAGATTCGATTGAGCTTCTTCAACAGAGTGGGATTGACTTCAAGAAGAATGAGGAACGAGGGATTGACTCGCAACAGTTTGCGGAGCTTTTGATGTCATCTGGTGTTGTGTTGAATGAGAATGTGCATTGGATCACTTTCCATAGTGGGTATGATTTTGGCTACTTGTTGAAGCTCCTGACGTGCCAGAATTTGCCATCACGAGAGCAAGACTTCTTTGTCTTGTTGAGGACCTACTTTCCGTCACTGTATGATGTCAAGTACCTCATGAAGTTTTGCCATAATCTGCATGGAGGGCTCAACCGTCTGGCTGAACAATTGGAGGTGGAGCGATATGGACCTTCACACCAAGCTGGCTCTGACAGTTTGCTCACATCTTGTACATATCGCAAGCTCAAGGAAGGATACTTTGATGGGTCCACTGGGAAGTATGCTGGTGTTTTGTATGGTTTGGGTGTGGATAATAGTGAATCTTAGTGCCCATGGTTTGGCCTGCTTGGCTTGGCATTCATGTAATCAATGGCATACGGACAAAGTCCATTACTTAAGAATTTTTCTTGAATTGTATTATGTTCTTATTTCACAAGCCCTCTCTGCGTGCTTTCTTAACCTGTACTTGTTCAGATTTATTTCTGTGTATCAAGTGTAAGCCACAGGTGCAGGTTTCAAAAAGAGCTTGGCTTTTTGGTCTGACTATTGAAGTCAATTGTCTGTTTTTTTGTCCTTAGGTGTGTGCCTGTCTCTTTGTGCACATTTGGGTTGGCCTTGATTTTTAATGTGAGGTACACAAGGGTGGGAGAATGTTGACACAAGGGTTGCTATTCCTGGCATAGCATTAGATGAGGATGGGAAGTAAGGCAGCTCAGTGGGAACAGATGCAGCTGATGACAAGCCATTGTGAGTGTAAATCTTTCTGTCTGTTGTTGGGTTTGGATTTATCTGTTCTAAAGGAAACTGTGATGCCATTTAAATTGTAGTTCTTTGTAGCTCAAATGGAAAGCTGAATTGCATCCTTTGTAGCTCAAATAGTGACCTTCATTAGTCTTGTGATGCAGAAAGGTGACGTCTTCAAGTTTCTATCAAGCAGCAACAGAGGTTGGCTTAGCAAGAGAGATTTGTGTGTGATGTTGAAGCATTTGGAATCTTCCAAGTGATTACTACAAGGGCTTCTTAGTCCTAAGTGGGGAGCTTTTGAAATCCCACTTGGCCCTCAAAACATTATGTGTTTAAAGTTCTCTGTCCTGCCTCTCTCTTTGTTTCTTCCTCTTTGCCTTGTTTGGTGTTTTCATTTTCTTCTTGTTTGTGTTCATCTTTGTTCTTGGTTTCCTTTTTCTTCACCTTCTGTTTTAGGTCTCATTGGGCTAGCCAAGCCAGGATCATCATGGCTGTGTCTTCCTGTTGCTGCTGTTGGTCTTGTTAGAGAAATTTCAGTACATTAGTTAGTGTATGAAATTGCTCAAATCCTCATCATTTTTGTTATTGTTTCCTATGTTCTTGAGGGTTGGGTGGGTTTCCCCTCTTTCCTGTTAGCCAATATATTGCTGGTTTTAAATCTTATATGATCTTACTATGGGGAAAACTCTTGATTCTCATTAGGTCAGACTTGGAATTGTAAGTATGAAGAGTTCCAAATTGTTGTGAACATCCATCTTGATGATGCGTAGTAATACACCAGACCCCTAGTTACCACTGTGTGATGTAAGGTATTCTGGGTTGGGATTGGTGACCTGCATCAAGAATTGAGTCTCTGGGTCACAAGGCTTCAAGAAACAGTGATTTTGTACAGACTTCCTCTTCGAGTCTGTCCGCACTTCTATTTTATGGTGAAAATTGAGGTTTTTCTGTGCAGTCGTGCAGGTCTTGAGAGGCTGAGAGTCTAGTGCCCATCTTTGTTGCTGGGTTAACTTTTGTGGGTAAGTTGGATTACAGCAGATTGATGCTCTGTGAAGAATTTCCTTGATTGTTCTTCTGTCAACAAGCTGCAGCCAGAATTTTGCTGGAGATGAATGATCTTCTTTTCACACATGGTCATGGATTTCTAATTTGCATCTTTCTAATGTGTCTATTTGATCTTAGCTCAGGACATAGCAGGTGTGAACTAGAATTCCAGTAGCTTTTGAGCTTTTGTTCTGGGAGGCATAATTTCAGCTTAGCTATACAGTTGTGTTATTAGGGCATCTCCAACCCACACCTGCAAACGCCCCCTTCTATTAAATCTTGCATCAGGATAGCGTAAATCCTGCCGCGCTCCTGTATTGATGTGGATTTTGCAGTGGTCATTTTAACCCCTTTAAATTCTTTTTTCTTGGACAGTGAGTATTACTCGTCCAGATGTAAAGATATAAATGGTCTTTGACTGTGTAAAGGGACTTTCATGACATTTGTGGGTAGCGACAATGATCATTAAAGACAATTTTGTTTTAACATGAAGGAGTTGTTTACAGTTTTGGGGGTGGAGATGCTCTTATGCCTGGAGTGCAAATACTACCATGTCCTGGTTTAATGCACAAAAGACATATATACTAAGAGCCGCTCCAGCAGTGCTCAGTATGTGACCCTGGAAATTAAAATTGGATGAAGAAAAGTCAAAACATGTTGGTTGGGCTGCCCCAGCATGTGACCCTGGAAATTAAAATTGGATGAAGAAAAGTCAAAACATGTTCGTTGGGCTGCCCCAGCATGTGACCCTGGAAATTAAAATTGGATGAAGAAAAGTCAAAACATGTTAGTTGGGGTGCCCCAGCATAAAATGATCGCCAGGTTTTGATGGCAGGTGCCTACATTACAACCTTTTTGAAGTCAGGGGCATCGTGCCCCAGTATGTGAATGTGTGCAGGTGAGTGGGAACAGGGTAATTGTTAGTAAAATCTTTTTTCACCTAATAGTAAATATTGCAGGGAGTAGTGATAATTTTTGTTTTATTTTGTTGTGAATTGAAATGGCAATGTATCAATGCATCATATTTCATGATGCATTATGTCATCATGCATCATGTTATATCATTAACATATATCCTATAGTAGCTACATATAGTGTAAGGAAGGGTGGGGAAATTTTCAAACTGACTACATGGATAAGAAGCTTCATTGATAAACATTTAAATTTTTGTTCACTATACTATAATTGTTAATGTATCAAAAAAATCAACACATTAAAACTTCAAAATATATGGATAACATATTATCACATTTCCAAGTTTATTGGTAAGGTAAAATGATTGTTAATTTAGTACCAAATCATCAATTTATTGTTGACACATGGTGTGAACAATACATTGAATGTATTTCACACTTGAGAAATAAATGGCAGCATATGAAAACTCAACATGTCACTTTTCAATTATAATTAACTATAATTTATCATGTGTATTTGATACATTAAGGATTTATTTATACATTAATGATTTGTTGATACATTAAGAATTATTTAGCCCATCTAAACATAAAAAGAACGAGAATTTTTCAAAATAGATGGACAAGAGGTTGCCACATTTCCAAGTTTATGGGTAAGGTGAAATATTGCCAATTTAATAAAAAAACCATTAATTTATTATCAAGATGTGATGTGAGCAATACATTGAATGCATTATAGATATATTTTCACTCTTGAAGAATAAACCCAACATATGAAAATTTGACACCTAGTATACATTTACCATCATTTTTCGATTATAACTAATTATTATTAACCATATGTTACTCATACAATAAAAATTTATTGATACATTAATGATTTGTTGATACATTGAAGATCTTTTGATACATTAAAGTTTTTTCAACCCATCTAAACATAGAAAGAACAAGAAACTTTTCAAAATAAATGGGCAAAAGATTGTCACGTTTTCAAGTTTATGGGTAATGTAAAACAAATGTTAATTTAGTAAAAAAACCATTAATATACTATCAAGGCATGATGTGAACAATACATTGAATGTATTATTAATATATTTTCACACTTGAAAAATAAACTTTACATATGAAAATTTGACACCTAGTATACATTTACCATCATTTTTTTGATTATAACTAACTATTATTAACCATATGTTATTGATACACTAAAGATTTATTGATACATTAATGATCTATTTATACATTGAAGATCTTTTGATACATTAAGGATTTTTCAGCTTGTCTAAACATAGAAAGTACATGAAAATTTTCAAAATAAACGAACAAGAAGGTGCCACATTTCAAAGTGTATGTGTAAAGTAAAAATTTGATTAATTTGATCAAAATACACCACTATGCTATTAACATGTGGTGTGAGCAATACATTGAGTGTATTAGTAGTATTTGACACTTGAGAAAGAAATCTTTGCATATAGGGAAAAATTGAGACATGGTATACATTTCCCACCATTGTAAAATTATAACCAATTATTGTTCGCCATGTGTTTTTTGTTATACATTAAGGAAATTTTCAACATGCTTACACATAAGAAGGGTGGGAAATTTTTCAAAATGCGGCTACAAAATTAATTGCCACATTTCTAGCTTCATGGGTAAAATAAGATCAATGTTAATTTACTCAAAAACACCAATATATTAACACATGGTGTGAATAATACATTGAGTGTGTTACAAGTAATCCACACTTGAAAAATGAACGGTTACATATTTAAAATTGACAATTGTTATACATTTCCCGCCACTTTTTGATTTTACATAGTTGATATTTTCATTTTTTAATCTATTATAAATATCCATTGAACTTTCAATGAAGATTATTTTGCAAATTAAGGTCTAGGGTCACATTTTTCAAGCTTTTGCATATTAAATGATATGAATTTCCTTTTCACATGATCTTCTTATGTTATTCCAAGGCTGTTTTCACTACAAGGAATCTTATCCATTTCAACCCATGTGTTTGCGACTTCTATCCAAATCAACCATTTTTGTGGCTTTAGATACAACTATCCTCCTGGCACTTAGTGAAAACAACCAATAGTCGCATAGTGGTTTGTAGTTGCATATGCAACTTATATTTGTGATTAATGTTGATTTGGATGAAAATGAAAATGAAAAATACACTTATATCATCCATTTTTAGTGGCATTCCAAAATAGATGAAAATGTAATTGTATTTGTGAGTTGGAAGGTGGTTCAAGGGCCATTGGATACTAGATGGCATCTTTTCAACTTGATTTACAACTATAAATTTTAATTGCAAATGCACATGTAATCAAATGTGAAAAAAAATTGAGTTGGCCAATGAAATTGTTGGATTTAGTGGTCTAATTGTTTTCCTTTAACTTTTTTCAATGAATTAACCATTAAATGTGTAGTAGGGTTTGGTGGGTTTGTAAAAATTTCAAAGGACTCATGGCAAGTAATGGTAAAAATAGGGTCAAGTAGTAGGTATTTTATCATATTGTTGATATATGATAATGTTCTTATATTATTTAATTAATCAGGCTATGTAATTTATTTATTAAATAGGTTACGATTTAAGTAGTAATTGTAATTAAATAATTAAGTAGGCTATGCAATTAATGTATTAAATAAGTAGGATAGGTAGTAAGTAGTAATTAGGTCATATGTATGTAGGTGAAGTAATAAATATTATATCATGTTGATATATGTGATTTTTTTGAATTAATTATTATATTAGGTAGGGAATGTAATTTATTTATTGAATATGTTAAGTGGTAGGAGTAATTTATGACCCATTTCATTTCATAGATTTAAATTACATTTTGTTGGTACAATTATGATCTATTTTAAGCAAAATTTTATAATATAATTTTTAAAATCAAATAGATGTTTGAGATGTGAAAAAATATAATTTATTTTCACATAAATTTTTTATCATAATTTTAAGTAAAAATTAAGATATTATATGTGTAAACATAATAAAATTTATAGTTCCATAAAATCAATTAATTTTATGGCATTAATCAATATTTAGAAATTAAAATTGACTATCTAGATTAATAATTTATATCAGAATAAAATAAAATATACTATATTTATATTATAATTTATTTTTGAGTCATTTATAAATATTATACGTGAATAAATTACATATCACACATTTTAATTAAATTATATTGGTAAAATTATGATATATCAAATGAAAAATTGTATAACATAATTTAAAAAGCAAAAATGAAGGTTTAAGATATGAAATTTACTTATGTATCTGTTATTATATTATCCATTTATAAATCATGTGATTGAATTTATTTTTTCCATGGAATGGTCTTTGAAATTGTATTGAATAACGAAATTTAAATATTTTTATTTTCAAATTGATTTATATTTTCAAGAAGATTTTTTTATATATATACATTATTGGAAAAAATTTAAGTTTAAACTTTAATCTTGTCATTTGGACAAAATTGTAATAAGATATCAAAGTTCAAAGATGATGTTTTGTGTAATGTTTGAAATCAAATAGGTTAAATAAAATGCACATTATTTTTTGTCCACAATGAGTGGGGGTGGCTTGGTGGTAATGGAATTGATCTCCATCTTTGGTGTTCAAGGATCAATCCTTATGAATGGCGTGGGTTGTGGTCAATGTTGGAATGTTAACTAAATATTCCCAACCTACATAATTAACATAGGTTAGGTGCCTATGAATTAACTTTAAGTAGGCACAATAGGTGGCCTACTTAGCGACCTAAACTAGTTTTTAAAAGCCTAGCCTATGCAATGACATGTGTCAACATGGTACAGGTTGAAATTAATGAATTAAAAATATATAAATATAAAATTATTATTTCATTATTTAAACAATAAATAAATAAAAGTAAATAAATAATGAGATTACATTTTTTAATCGTAAAATCAGTCACAAAATGATGATGCCACATGAACTAGTTAGGATGAATGAAAAGTTCATGTAAGTTGCATCTTTATGTGATTACCTTTGCAACTTGGTGCCACGAATTATCTTTTGCAACTAGAATTTTATGTGATCTGTTTAAGGCAAGTAAGCATTGTAGCAAGTTACATGTGGTAATTATGGCTAAAAATGAGTCATAAATCCAATCATATATTTGCAAATTCCTTGTAGTGTTTGGAGCACAATTTTAATTTACAAAGTTTTCACATGTTATTGTGACCTAATTTTATGTAAGTGAAAGATTTACCATGTTTTTAACATGTATATTGATTATCACAAATTTGAATGTAAAATGCATAGAAACTATTATTTTCTACAATGGTTTTTGTAAGCATGGAGGGGAAGCTGTTACACTTACATGCCAAATCAAGTTAAACTCTTTTCATTAGAAAATGTAGTTCAAACACCACCAAATGGGCCTTTTGATCATGAAGATTTCTTGGGGGAAGTTGTCATTTGACACGTTAAAATGCAACAAGGTCCTCGCCTTGTTGATGTTGCATTCACCCTCACAATTTGGGTGCTTGATTTCATAGCTGGCAAATAATTTGAAGGTCAAGATGGTGGACGATGTTGATTCCTTTGCAAAAAACACATCATTCACCTTGACAATGATTTGCAACAACCATGAATAGATACTACTTCCAAGTTTTCAAGGTTCAAATTTTAACTTCTATTACATTCATACCCCAAGATTTGCATATGTATTATACATGTATAGATGTGATGTTCACTATCTAATGAATTAATTTTATTATTCATGGACTAGGTTTAGGATTGTGATGGAAACCAATATGCTCTTGAATAGAAACTTGGTAAGTATGTTAATGCATATTTTGCACTTCATTTTGAATTTCAAAACTATAGTAAGTTCTTAGCAAAATCAACCACAAACACAACTATGTTGGCTGGGAAAAATTTAATGTAGTTTTTACAAAGCTTATTTTTCCAATGCACAACAAAATTGTGTTTAGCAAATTGTTGTAATTTGGGTTTTAGATAGTTTATGAATTCATTTGATGTTATGTTCTTGTAAACCAAAGTCAGTTTCTTTAGTGTTTAACCATTCCTAGCCATAGAGTGCAAATGGGATAACATGAACCGCACTTGATTGTGTAGGGGACTACTTTTGGGAAAATATTCCTTAAAATATTTTTAATTTTTTTTCAAAACAATCTTCAAATTTTTTAATTTTTTAAAATATTATTATGTCAAGGTTTATATAAAAGATTTCAAAATATATGTAATTTTCAAAAGTTTTGAAGTCTATTTATAAGTCTTTTTAGTGTTAAAAAACACACATTACAACAATTAATGAGCGTTTTTGAAAGCTTTTTATTCATCATATTAACAAAAAAATTCACATGTGCTAATGATATATTATGAACCTTAATATATGAAAAACTCTTATACTTCAACACCAAATTAAATTATCGTTTCTAAATGTGAAAAATTAAGCATGTGTTACACTTGTTGTGGTGCACGTTAATGACTACACCCCATAATGGTTTTCAATGCAAAATGGTAGCACTGGGTTTGATCTTCTCATTTCCTTAGGACACAAGGCTAATTTTTACACTCCACACATTGAATAGTTGCCAAACAAGTAAACACGCTTGCACCATTTTTCATATTCACGTTTTAGACACATTACATAGCCTCCCACAACTCAGTGATACCTTTATATACCACACATGATGCTTGGCATTGTCCATCATGGCCACATACATTTCCACAATGATAGTGACACAATTGAACAATGTCACATGAATTAAACTATTTGACCTCCAAAGGTTCAATGCAAGCTTCAACTCATTCAACTTTACATCATAGATGCAACATGTATTTTTGTCTTTTGGAGGCTTCACAAAGAATGGTTTTAGAGATTTAAATACCTTCAAACCAACAATTGATTTTAGATGGGCATTTTGAAATTTCTTATAAAATTCAATCTACACATATCACATAGTAGAGAGGGGTTTTATTCTAAGATCTAGTTGCTATTCCTAAAACATAATGTGATATGGACATGTGAATTGAGTGCATTTATGTACTATTTAACTTAGACCGTAAAAGCCCAAATTCTACAGTACCTTTGAACATGTAAAGACCTAATTCACTGACCTACACTTCCAACTTTAAATCCAAGGTTCAAGTTTAGATGCATGAAAAGAAGTTATGAATCAACAAATTTAGAACTAAATATGTACTTAAGTTTTCATTAGGAAGCATGAATTTCTTTTTATCATATATGTTAGGCCCCAAATCTTCTAATCTTTTTCATCATATATGTTAGGCCCCAAATCTTCTAATCTTTTTCATCATATATGCTAGGCCCTTTGGGTGAATACACACTACACTATCCATAAAATGTTGTCACAAGGCAGTTTTTTCAAGATTTTGGAATTTTTAATTGGCCATGTGATCAAATACAATCAATTAAAATGAAAAAGGACTCAACATTACAATGTTATATATATTATAATCACATTGTATGAATATCATGGATAGTTTTTGAATAACCATAACATAATGGACTTCAAAGGAGTACCTAAAACCTATAACAGTCCATAATCAATGAGTATGGATTCCATACACCTTCATAAATTTATTTTTAACGAATAAAGGATTCAATGGCAATATGATGTGATAACATTGATGCCAAGGAGGACATTTTGGAAGGATTTTGATGATAAAAAACTTCTATATACTTTGAATTATGGTTTTTTTCATTAAGTCTTTTATTTAACAAACATAATAGTTTAGAAGTTCATTTTTCAAATTTAAGTTCTCCATAAGGTAAACTAGGGTTGAATTTTTTTTTTATAATAAAATTTTAATGATAACTTGTAAAATGATTTGTGTGATTCAAAGTATCTTGCTTTCACATTACCTTCATAATGTTAATTTAAACAATTATGGACTTCCACATGTGCCTAAAAGTGTTACACCTTAGTGTGCTTTCACCCCCTTGAATAGGTTTCTTGCTAAAAATTTCAAATTTGTATTTAAGATGTACATTTTAACCCTAAAGCCTAAAACTTTTTTGGGTTCAATTCACAATACAATTGGTTAATGTGTGAAACATTTTTCAATGTCCTCACTCACGCAATTGACAAAATATTAACTAATATCAACCAGTTGTAAGTCAACTAGCCATATTAAATGTTGTCCACTTACCCCCTCCCAAATAGTTATAACTTTGCTTATATTGTCCTTCACTTGATTGGTTCCATCCTACTCTTGGGAATGAACATACATTATAGTTTTAAATTTGTTTAATTTCCAACACCATTTGAATGTAAAAGTAAATTATTGATAACTTTGAAACATAATATAATTTATAGTTTTTTTTTGAAAACAAATTTGAACATGAAAAATATCTATTAAATATAATTAGAGACCCATCAAGTGGAGGATTCAAGGTCAGAGAATTTGCTTCATGTTTTCATGTACCATTAAGGATTGTAATTAAGTTCTACTAAATCTTATGGTATGCAATGGAACCAAATTGCACCATTGTACACTACACACCAAATTGATGGGTGCCAAATTAAGAAACTTCATGTTACAATATTGTATAAAAGCTAGTGGCCACTTGCAAAGGTTATAGCATAAGAAAGATCCATTCAACTCACAAAACCTTCATACCATAGATCATGTTGATCACATCCTATTTATAATTGTGGAATACACACATCAAGGATACATAGAGCATAAGATAGGACTAGGAAGAATTTAATGCAACCTTATGAAAATGGATAAGTCTTAATCAACAAATTGTAACCAACACAAAAGGTTTGTAAATTCAAGGTGTTTTTAAATCATAAAGTTATAACCTACGGTTAATGAAAAAATCCTTCAAAATCAAGAATTTCAATGGAAATGTCTAAATCCAACAATGCTAAACCAATGGTTGAAATGAAAATGTGACCTTTTATTGTTCAATGAAACTTAATGCATTAAGGTTATTTGTAAAGTCCCCTATAGTGGGGATGAGAATGCCCAGTTTAAGCCTGATTGGGGATGAGATGTGACACTAGGGATAAAAAATTACATAGTTAGACAACTAGGACTAAAATTATTTTTTGCACAATATTTGTTACAAGAACTAGTTTCGTCCCTAGTTTGGCATTTTCATGCATGGTTGATTTCGACCCTTGTGGGGAGGTTTTCATTGCAATCATTTTTTGTTTGCACAAAACTTATGTGTGAAGTTTTTTTTCATGAGTGCAGAATTAAGGCCATAGTTCCATGCTTGAGCATTTTGCAAAAGACTTTTCAATTTGCATAGAAAGTGAGCCTCTTACAGAACTTTCTTCAAGCAAACCAAATTAGGATAGTCTTGGTTTTTTTATGTAAGTTGTTGAGTTATTGTAGGGTGAAAGAGGTTTTGTCAAGGAGCTTCATGTCAAGGAGCTTTGTGAAGGAGCTTTTGTTTTGGTGGTTGTTACATCATCATCCTTTTGCCATTGCTACCACTTGGAATTACTCCACTAACATTTAGTTGAACCTCAAGCAACAACATTAGCTTGTGAGGAGGGCATATTGTGAATTTGAATTGGGAACATAGTTCAACACACTCAACTTAGGGACATTGCCCAAGCTTCAAGCTATCCAAGAAAATTTGAACTTTTTTTTCTAAGTGAGGTTTAAGGTTTAGGGTCCTCAAATTCCATTTGTCCAAGTAACATGGTGTTAGTGGAGACATCTAGAGATGATGAGGTTGTTTTTTTTTTTTTGCCATGGTGAGGAGTTTAGCTTGTGGCAAAGCTTTTTGTTGTTGATTCTGTTAGTTGCCACTTTTTCTGTTAAGGTGGCAAACTTGTTCAAAGCTTTGTTCACACATGGTTGGTCCATTCACTCAAACATCCATCTTCAAGTCTAGCTCCTATAAAAATTTCCATCCAACCTACCTAAGTAACCTTAAACCATAGTCTGAAATTGCTCCTCCGATTTCAAGGTCTTTTGTTGCCTCTTTTTCTAGACTATATGGTGATAAACCACATCATTCCTAAACTACCAAAGACTCCTTTGATGTTATGGCATCTTTGTCGAATTAACAAATCATGGTGTGTAGCAGTGGGCAAGAATGTAGCTTGGAATGCATTAGAGATAGTTAGAATTACTCATAGGTTATATACTTCAACATTGTTAAAATGTATGCCATGGAAAAGTAGTCTTTTCAAGCATGATTTGAATTAGAATTCCAATGCTTGAATGAGTGTTTGGAAGCAATTGATTTTTTTTAAGATTGTGAATTTGACATTCATTCATTTGAAGACCCACATGTAGGCTTACAAACCCCTAGGTAGAACTAGAGTAGTTTTGGAAATTTGAATGGCCCATACGAGACATCAATTTGAATGTACATATGTGTCACCAAGATGAAAATACAAGCCATGTGTGTATGAAATAATTATATGTTTTCTGGTCATTTATGGTTATGGTTTGGTCTTCACTTTGCTTCACCCTTTGTCTTCACTTGATTAGGCTTTTAATAAGTGAAATATGGCTTTGTTGTCGAAAGGTAAAGTCTCATTTCACTTCATTAAGACTTGAAGACTTCCATTAACATTTAAAGAACTCTTATTAGCCCTACATATGCTCCTTTGGATTAGCCTCTATTTTATTTAAATAAGGTTTGCCTTGAGATGATTAGGAATTGAAAACTTACATTAGCTTAATTATCTTAAATTAGTTCTTGTTGTTTACAAATAGCCTTTGATTAGGGCTTAGAACTTGGACCATCACTTGGAATATCCATACAATCTTGGATTAATCTTTTGGTGTCTTGGAAGCCTTTGATTAACCTATTTTGGATTAAACTGGAAACCTCAAGTTGAATGGATTAGCCTTGAATGTTGAGGATTAAGGCTTTGATTTATTGGATTAGGGAGTGATTAGGATTATCTTCACTTAAATTAGCTTTTGATGTCTTAGATTGGCACCTAATTAGGGCTGTTTTCATTTAGATTAACCTCTTTTAATGCATGTCTTTGATTAAAACTTAAGGTGTAGTCACACTAACACATACACAAGTAGTTATAACTAGTGCTTGGTTTTGTGTATTTAACATTTTAGAAAAAAATAAAGAACTCCAAATGGAATTGCTTTCACATAATGTTATTTTCAATGTATTACTATATATACTATAAAAGTTTTAAATCAATCTAATGAATGAAAAATACCCAAAAACATTTTGAAAGCATTGTAACCAGTGTTTTTAAGCAATACAAAGGACTTGTAAATGAACTTGAATTATTTTTTAAATGACATATTTTTAGCAAATTTTTTATATAAACCAGAACATAATAACGTGATGAAAATTTAAGATTTTGAAAGATTTTTTTAAAGACTTTTGTTCAAAATATTCCAAAAATATTTTGAAATAAACATTTAATAAGCAGTCGCCCAAGGGGGTGGGTGTGGCTCATGATATTCCATTTGCACCCCTTAATTAGGACTATTTTCACTTATATTGGCCTCTGATGTTGAGGATTACTTTTTGATGTCTTGGATTAAAGAATGATTCTTATTGTTTTCATTTATATTAACCTTTGATGTCTTGGATTAAAGAGTGTTTTGATTGTTTTCACTTAGATTAGTCTTTGATCTTTTGGATTAAGGAGTGATTATGATTATTTTCACTTAAATTAGCCTTTGATGTTTTGGATTAGCCTTTGTTTTATCCATTTAGGCTTTGATTAGGATTGGCTTCACTTATATTAACTTTTGATGTCTTGGATTAATTTTCCATTTAGGTTTTTATTAAGATTGTTTCAAGTTAGATTTGCCTTTGATGTCTTGGATTAGCCTTTGTTTTGTCTCAAGGATTTACTTCTATTGTCATCTAAATTATTTCTTTTGGTTAGCTTCTGAAATTTTCATTAGTTGGGGTTTAAGAGAGGTATGGGTGGAATGAGTGTAGACATGAATAATGAGCATGAAAAACAACCATTTTTGGTTGGCTTGGAGGATTGCTTTGTTTTGCTTCACCAAGGAAGGGCCAAAGTGGCTAGGAAGGACAAACAACCACCGGCCATTGTGGAATTCCTTCATTTGAGCATAATGGTGATGAGTTACCATAAGCACTTTGCTATATATTCAAGGGACAAGAAACAAGTCACTCGATTGATACCTAGTTAGGAGCCTTGTGTGGAAGGTGGTTTGTGGCGAATACAAGGAAACTTACCCTAATTCAATGCTCTAAGATGACACATTCAAAGATCACTTCCAAGATGGATTAAAGGGGTGTAGTCATGATATAAGGAGCCAAGGATTGTGCTGAGTGCAGTAAAATTAAACCATTAATTCTAAAAATTTATTGATGGCCATATATTAATGATTATGAAAGCCTAGTAGTGATAAAATTTTGAATATACCTTTTAATATGGTTATCCACTATAGTCTTTTTTTAATATTTGAACATGCTTTTGACCACTAAACTTACAGAATTTGAAAGACTTCTGAAACAAAATGTTTTTAATCATGTATCCAAGGGCGAGGGTGCATTTTCATGAAAATTAGATGTGTTATGTGGGATTTTTATTTTATTTTGGTGAATATGAATTGTTATATGTAGAATGATGTTGAAAAAAATCGTTTTTGATAAACTTGATGTATAATATATCATTGAGGTTTCTAAACAAAAAGATATTTTAAAATGTTGAGATGTTTATTTTTGTTGAAATGCACAGATTTGATTTATCTATAGAATTATCATTCAATAAATACATTTAATTACATGTGGTTTGAAAATTTATGGAAACATACATGGATTAAACTTTTGAAGTTGATACTATCATCTTACAACAAGCCCCAATCAAAATATGTAAGCCATGTTTCAAATGTGATAAATCCTAATCCTTTCAAAGCATTCAAACCTTGTATTAACTAGTTCCTTTGACTGTGAATGTGCCCAAAGGAATTGAAGATGGGCACAAGCAACAAAGAGGGACTTGATCAAATGGTTTTGCAAAGTGATGAAGTCTTGTCACAATTAAAGGCCACGGATGCACATGCCACCTAGGATCTCTTTAAAAGGTGGAAAAATGTCATAGATGGTACGTCATGTCCCCCACTTATTCCTCCCACTTTTAATGACTCCATACAAGAATTATGATGCATTTACACCATCTTCTAGTTGTGGCTCTAGTTTTATTGCAAGCACATCAAGCGACAAGTCACAAATGAAAGCCAATTTGTTGGCCTCACAATTTGCCAATTTAACCACCATGGCTCAGGACATGCAAGTGACCAATGAGGATTAGAAAGCCTTAATCAAGGTCCAAATGGAGGTTAGTTTAGAGAAGAAACAATAGTTTAAACTTAACAATTTCAAAGCAACTAGGGATATGGGGCTTTTGACAAGTGTAGAATTTAAGGAAAACATTAGAGAGGTTTACTAGTAGTCTCCATCCTAGCCCAAGTCAACTAGGTCCTCAATTTGGTCACCAATGATTTTGTATGTGAAGTCCATTTGATGTTTATGTGGAAAGCTTGTAAATATAATTGTTGCACAAATAAATGATTATATTTGGACTTTGTGGAATTAAATTGCTTCATTAATTGTCCCCATTTCTGCTTCAACCCCCAAATTCCCCACTCCACTTTCACCCTATAACCAACATGTATCTTGTTGTAAACATTACTACATTCTAGTCATGTGCAAGAGCAATTCATGCTTCCAAGATGACACATAACAAACATTTCTTCACCAAAATAATTATGTCCTTTAGTAAATATTCAAAGTACTAATCAATATGCAAAAAAAACTAGGATTAATTTTTATATAGATTTGATTAGTGCAAGATGGTGACATCATGAAAAAAACTTGGGTAGTTCCAACATTTAGGTAAATGAACCATGGTGATCCACAACCATTATGTTATTCATGCAGTACATCTTATTTTGCCCATTGAACCATGACCTATGGTCGAAAATGTTATAAGGTTTATGGATCTTGATGAAAGTCTCATCAATGAATTCAATACAACCTTAGAACTTGGGAATCTATGTACCAAGAATAATTCATTCCTTGAAAGTTGGCAAAATTGGATTTCATGGGGTGAGGGCCATATTGATGCAAGATGTAATGAAAATTGCATCATCCACTACTACAAATCATGACCTTTTAGAAGGTCCAACTTGACCAAATTGTTTGTTTTTGACTAGAAGTGATGTCCATCTTATCAATCTATTTACCTACCTACCTATACTTACTTTAAATAATTAACTAGCCAACCTACCTACCTACCTATTTAATCACCTTAACAATGTCCCTACATCCTTACCTCCATACATATTCTAACAACCTACCTCCATACCTACCCATTGATACCTATTTATTTACCTTACCTATTTACCTACCCATTCACCATACCTTACTTAATTAAAACATACTTATTTACATACTTTGTTTACATACCTACCTTAAACAATTAACTAACCAACCAACTTATCTACTTAGTTAGTCACTTTAACAATCTCCCTACATCCTTACGTCCTTACATACCTTAACAACCTACCTACTTACTTGAGTAGATGTAAGCTATGGTGGCTCACTTTCGTGACGAAATGGTGTTTTTTCATTTGGTGCCTTTTATTCAAATGCTTGTGGGGATTAATATATCCTAAGATTTATTAATTGGGACTTGAATTCAACTAACAACTTCATTATGAAAAGAATTGTGTGGTTATTTATTGATAAAAAATTTGTTTGTTAGTATTAATCAATTTTTGAAGTTGAAAAATATGGATTAGTTGTTTGACTAGAACATCACAAAATGAAAAAAAAAATATTGATTCATATTCCAAATTTGTTATTGGGATTCAATATATAATGTAATACAAGATGATAAAATCGTACGAAGAATCTTTTTTTTGAAAAATTTAACCATTTAATAATTAGGGACTTTTGAATGGTTAAAATTTGACCATATTTTCATAAGTCCGTATGAGTTGCAATTTTTGTTTGTTTTTCAAATTTTTTGTCCCAAAAACATATGCTTTTGAAAGTTTTAGTTGGGGCATTATTCTTTTGGACTTTATGGGTTTTCTTTTAGGACTTCCAAATCAAAGAATGACATTAGCTACATGAACCAAGTTTCACATAGATTTGGGAAGGTTTATAGGTGATTGAACATGTATTAATCAAATATTAAAATATTAATATTTTAAAAAATAACAACCATGTCCATTTGAATCATTTTAAAGAATCTTGTATGGACTTATAAGGAGTGTATATTTTGCCACTTTTGAGCCACTGTATCATGCTATAGTTACCTACTTAGTCACTTTAACAATCTCCTTAACATCCCTACCTACTTATACCTACCTCCCTAACTATGCCCTACTAATTTATTAGGTAGCTAAAATTATATTTAGGCTTATTAGTTAACTATTAATTACTACTTGAGTAATTTGGTAGGTTTATTAATTAGGTAGCATATATCACTTAGCTACTATATAGTTCCTAGTTACTACATACTAATTAGTATTCATTTGTTTCATTTGAGGAAGACATGAAGAACAAAATTCACTTCAAAGTTTGAATGTCGGAAAAAAATTGACATGGAACATGTTAATAACAAAGTTTCACAAATTTTATCACAATTTAAAGGTGTGGTGAGTTGGTTAAAGAGTTAGTAAGTACATGTGGCCGAAGAGGTCAAGGGTTGAACTTCCATTCCTTACATGTTTAAGGGAATATGTGAAGATGGTGTACAACCCTAGGCTATGGAATGTACGACTACTCACCACGACCTAGGTGGGTAGCTAGCATCTATGTATGAACCTATTTATGACCCACCTACCTACATTTAATTAAAAAATTTGGGTACACATTTTAAAAATAAAAAAATTGACCCAAAAATTTTGTCAGCTAATTTGACCAATCAAATAACCTACCATTCACATTGGTCAAATTGGTCATGTAAAAAATGATTGAGGTGGTTTTTTTGACTAGTGTTTGATAGGGGTACTTTTTGGTCAAAATTTCCAATTGAAAAAGTCATGTTTTGTAGTAGTGATGACATGTAGCAAACTTGCTTTAATATAGAAGAATGTGTCATACATGATCACATTGTCATGTTTCATGTATAAGATGAATTGGAGCAATCATAGGTCCAAGGTTAGTTTGGTTAGTTGCCTAGCCACAATGTGACTTTCACTAGTAGCCCAAGCATGGGCTTAGATGGTGGGCCTAGGAATGCACATAGTTCATCAAACTTTGACAACTAAAGTTTGTTAAAGTTTTGAACAAACCTAGAGTGGCTCGCATTATGCCTAGCACATCTCAAACACCCACATCTTGGTTCACTAATTGCTTAACACCCAAGTTTACTTCCTTCACATTGAAAAATTCTCGTGTGTTAGTGCCAACCATTAATGCTGCAAACACCATTTGATGTTGCCTATGCATCCTTTCAAACATCTTCTTATTATTACTTGATGAAGAGCTATAAATCTTAAGAATGTCATGAAACACTTCACCATTAGAAGAAACTATGATATAAAAGGAACATCCAACCAAAAAATCACCCAAAAACCCTAAAAACAGCCCTAAACCCTTAAACCCTAAAAATAACCCTTACTATCCCCAAACCCTAAAACAACCCCTCCTAAACCTAAACCCTAAAAAAACCCCTATACTTCCTAAACCCTACAAGTAGCAAGAAAGAAACCAAACCCTTAAGAACAAAAAGAGACATAGAAAAACCTTAAACAAAATCAAAGCAACCAAGTGAAAATAAAAAATGAAGACAAGCATATAAGTTGGAAGAGGCAAAGCGAGGTGTTCAACCAAATGAAGAAGAGAAAGAAATGAGAAATTGAAGAGCTAACTTATATAGTTCCATGTAGACTAAAACCCTAAAAATCATCTTAGCTAAATTGTAATTCAAACCCTAAAATGACTTTATAATGAAGATTAGGGTTTGAAAATGCCCAAATGTATAGGGTTTGATGAAGCCTGTCAAAATTTTTTTTCCAACAAGCCATCCAAATGGTTGTCATTGAACAAATTTTTCAAGTGTCCCCAAAAGATTCAAAGTGCACCAAAATGGGCCAATTAAAACAACCAAGAATTGGGTCAAGTGTGCCCAAAGGCCAAAAAGTGGCAACCCTAAACCTTCAAGTGTGCTCCTTTATAAGAAATCAAAAAATTGTGCCAAAAAAAAAAGTGCAAAAAAAAGTTCCAAATAATCCCCTTTCGAGTTTGCCCAAAAAAAAGGGGGAAGAAAAACCAAAACAGCCCCCCTTTGAGTCTGCCCAGAAGAAGAAAGTCAATTAAAGTCCCAAAAAATCCCCATTTAAGTCTGCCAAAAAAAAAAGGGCAAAAAAAAGTTCCAAAAGTGTGCCCAAAAATAACCCCAAGCGTGCCCAAACTAAAAGAAAAAGTGCAAAAAGAAAACAGTTAAAACAAATCTCACCACTAGTTTTTGGTTTTGACCCCCAGTTTTGGATTTTCACCCCCAACATGCATCCATAGCATACCACTTTGTCAATGAAAGACCTTGAACCTGATACCTACACATGTAAAATATGAATAAGGATTTTATTTTGATTTTGGAAGAATTTGAAATTAAAATTCATAATAAACTTAACAGAAACCAGACCTTTGGAGGAAGCACTATTACATTACTTATGTGTTTGCAACTATTTGGCAATATTGTTTGTTCCCATTGCTATGGGCACGTACATCATTTGTTAATTAATTATGTTAAGGGTAAAGGGCATAGCTTATTTGTTTCAAAGTACCTTTAATTTAAGGATATATTTGAATTTTTCGGAATTTTACCCTCAAGGCCAAGGTATTTTGCATTAAATATACCATGAAAAGGGTAGGAAAAGGGTAAAAGTATCTCAATTTTAGCCTATGAATATTTTAGGATAATTGTAAAAGTTACAGCATATTAATGTGAAGCTCCAACCTTATGAAAGGGCAAACCTTTCTACCCTTCAAGTGAAATTATTATGGGTAAGGGTAACTTACCAAAATTCAAACACCATGCTAAAACCAATAAGGGTATTTTGTAGTGTTGAATGGGTATTTGATTTTTAAATAACTGCCCGGTCCAGGTGTTTGAAAAATCAGAATTAAAGCAACACCAGGTTACATGAAAGAAGCAACAGTTTTCTGGGCAGTTATTTCACATTTTCAAAAAAATTTGAGAACTTTGGTTATATAGAATAACCAAGTATTTGATTTATAATTTGATAATCTTTGTTAGATATCAGAACTGGGCATTTGAATTTTGATAACTGTGGTCATCAGCTCTGATAGCCATCTTGATGCCCAGTGAGGGTTTGGTGCAGTGTGTGGTCCACCCTGTCATACCCTATGATAGGGTTAAAATTGAAACTTTTTCCCCAACTTTTAGGTCTTGGCCCTTGATGGGTTCAAATTGCTTGAAAGTTGTTCCGAATGTATAGAGTCGTCCCAAAACCACTAAGTGAAACACCATAACTTTCTTTAGATTTATCCATGTTTGATGTTGCGTATGTTAAGAATATTTTCATTTTACAAATTTCTAGGTGACCCATAAGCCCCAAGATTGCATTTCACCTTGAGATCCCAGCCAGGTTGGAAACTGGGGAAATCTTGTTCTTTCAAGCCAAAAAAGGATCTAATTTTAGTCCTTTTCCAGTATGTGTTTGGTAAAGTAGCACTTGCCTACCAGCCTCATGCATGACATGTACCTTGAATCCTGGAAGGATATCAAGATAGACTCTTCCACATTGTAGACAAACCCAATTCTAGCTATCTTTGCAAAAGCAAAGCAATATAAACTAGGGGGAATTGGGAAGTCTCTCTTTGGCTTGTTCCATATCACATAATGCTAACACAAAACACATTGTCTTACTTGCATCTAGGTTAACTTACTATTGACAATTAAAAAGAAATTGTTTGCATTGACTTTAGGACAAGCAGTTGTTTTTTTGTCCACACATCATTTTTGTCATCAGCCAGCTTCAGCTAGCTGGATCCTGAAATACACACAATGACAAAACAGTCCAAACTTTCTCTGCAACTAAGATATCTCAAACCGATCTATTTGCTAAGAAAGAGGGTTAACTGTCATTAACACAAGTTGTTTTATATTTGCAGATTCTGTTTCCATTCCCCTTCAGTACAGATTGAGGTTCCACTTTACCACACACTCCAGGATAGGCATTACACAAAGGCATTATCATCTTGAAGGTTGGTTACTACCCCTTTCACCCCCTATAGCCTTTTTCACAAAGTAAGGATATTTTATCAAATCTCAGCATTTAATGCACAAGGTTCGAGAGTAACTATAGTAGTTGTACACGTAGCAGCAGTGAAAATATATGCAGCAGCAATGGAGGCGCTCAGGCAAAAGGATGAAACTCTGTTTACCACCAAAATTGGTGGAAAAATTAGTTTGGGTCCGAGTTATTTCGTTTTGTAAAATTTTCATTCTTAGTTGTAAACTTTTCATTCTCAGTTCCACGTTTGATGCCTTATTTTGCTGAAACTGGCCATTCTCACCCCCTAATTGTGTGACTTTACGAATAACTGTAATGTCCAAATTTTTTCAAGGATGATTGCAACTGGGCATGAAGCATAAATGTAATAGCCAATTTTCCGCCTTGTATTGTTGAGCATTTATTTTGAAATGAGTTGTCCAAACTTTTGGAGGTTTGTTCCACATAGTTACAGAACCTGACTATTTCTTAGCATCGGCCACTGATTTCAGTACTTCTAAGTTTTGGTGCTGTGGATTTGGTCCCACCTTATGGATAGGAGAAGGGTCTGAAAATAGACCCTTCTGGATTTGAGATCCCGGCCTGGTAAGCCTAGGCGACAGGTCGAAAATCCAGAAGGGTCTATTTTCAGACCTTTCACATACTTAAAGAAAAGGGCCGGTTTTTCCTGTTTTCTTTCTGGTGGCTTTGTGCCGTATGCATAATACTTATAAAAGGCAGTAGAAAAGAAAAGAAGACTTAAAAAAGAGAAATCAGAACTGTACCTTTCGAAATACAGAAGGCTCAGTTGACAGGCTGTACCGGGCGTTCCGGATTTCGAAAGGTACACTGAAAAATTGGGGCTGGGGAGTTTCAAGTTACGACCTGCTGGTGAGTTACAAGTTACAACCCATAACCTTGGACCTCCCGTTCGTTCGCAACCTAAAGTTAGCACAATGTACCACCAGAGTTTTTTTTTTAAAATAAAAAAATTGTGAGATAGAAACACACACAAACCATGCCAAAAATTAAAAATGATTGGAAATTGCACTGAGAAAAAAGAAATGTCCAAATTTTCCTATACAAAAAATCATCACAATGTGAAACTTCAAAATAAAGAAGAAGAAACATTGGGTACCACACCATGTTATTTCTAGGATTTTTTTTTCTAATGTAGCCTAAGTGGCGATCATCGTTAGGAAGATTTAGCCAAATCTGGCCATGAACCAAATACAATTTTTTACCAAATATTCTATAATTATGGCTACACACTGAAAATCAACATAGGAATTTGACAATTTTTATTTATTTTGGCCTCACTTCTGCTGATGGCAACCCTCTGAAATCACTTGATTTATCAAATTTTGATTTTCAATTATCTTTTGGGGTGAAATTTTGCGAGTAAAACAAGGCTGGACCCTATGGTTGGCCTAATGATGCCTTCACTGCTTCGATGAAATCGCTCTTTGGACATCTTGATTCTCACAAGGGATGGTTATGTCCAGTAACCAGTTTGAGCGCGCTCATTTTTGTGAAAAGTCTTGGCACTCACATGCATCCACTATTCGTGGTAACCTGCAAGCTCTTGCCAGTTACCTAGTCCATGTTGGGTGGTACATGAGGGAAAACATAACACTGTACTGTCCTATCCATGTTTTGTGAGTTTGTGTAGTCTTGAGGGGCTCCAAATGTTCTGCATTATCCATACTTGCTGTCAAACCTTTATCTTATTGTGTTGGAATGATTTGTTTAGACTATAATTTATTGGCCCTGCCTTGTAAGGCAGCAATCATGTGTTGAGAATCACTATAGAGTATAGTAGCTTCAATGGATTTTGCCCTCTAGAAACTAGGTGAGATGATTCATCCTAACTTGGTTGTAAAAGGATTCATATTCATCTTTTGACATTTTGCTTTTTTTTGGGGTCACCTCCTCAAATGTGCACCCAGCCCCAAGTGACTAAACCCACAAACTAAAGATGAAACCACTTTCTCTAAAAATTGTTATGGCACCCATCATACACTAAAATTCAGGTAGTTCTTTGAAATGTGTCAATGTGATTGAAATAATTCAAATACACATGTGATGATGAGTAATTTTTTTTTTTTGGTTTGAAGTTTTGCACAAGTGTGAAAAATAAATATGAAAAGGAAATATTTGATCTTTTTTTAGAAAAAATCATTAGATTTGCAAAAATTTGAAAATCATATTCCAACATTTTCCTATTGGTTTTGGTCTCGTAACAACCTTTTAAATGTTTAGATAGGTTCATAGAACATGTCATCATTTAATGTGAGATTCCCTTTTGGGTTCCTCATAACTAATGTGATGTTAAAAAAAAATAAAATCATGAATTTTTTTTCTTACAACAACATGATATGACGCACAGTAAAATAAATTGATTTAAAACTTTTCCCCTAGCTATGACCAATTTATTATACAATATCAATTGTTGATATTAAATTAATGACATGGCCATTGTGTATAATGCACCTCGTTTAGATTAGGGTAGATAGGCCGGTGTGAGAACATTTGAAACTCAAAGGAGGTCAAATCTTCACACGTTTTTCCTCTGGCTTCTGAAGCTCCAAGAACATTTGAAGCTCTCCACCTTATGCTTCCAACTTGCAAAAAATTGCTCTATTTGATAAAGGAACGGGGATGATATCAGGTGCTTCGTGTAACGTAATGGGCTCAATGTTTAATGATGAGTGATTTAAAACAGATTAGAATTTTGAGCTTAAAATGTTTGATTATTGCATTCTTCGTCTCTCGAATAAAAAGAAATTTTGTAAAGCCATAGTTGATGCACCTATCAGGTTTTAAAGCATTTAGAACAGACTAAAAATGAGGAATATATGAGGCTGGAACTGGAGAGGGGTCTAGAGCTAACTTTTCTAGTGGTGAATGTAGCCTGAATGTGAGGGAGATTTGGTATCCTTTAATGAAACTGGGCATCATCAGATCACAAGATTTGCATGATTTTATTCTGACAAGCTGACTTTATTTAATGAAGTACGTGGTAGGAATGAAGGGGAATATAAAGCAAATCCAAAAGTGCGGGGTGAAACTCATGTGTTTTTTCTTCTGGCGAACTGAGGCAAAATTTCACCCTCAGCTGGGGAGGCGCAACCATCACACCAGGAGTTTATAGCTCCAAATCGCCAGACACTGTTATTGAGTGAGGTTTAAGGTTTCCAGGTCGCATCCAGTGACAAAGAAATTTTTGCCAGATTTTACTGCATAAGGCAGTTCTTCTGCTAGTTTTTTACTGTTTTGACAGTTTTCTCAAATCTTTTTTCCATTTAAGGCTAAACCTTCTGTGGGATCATTGCAACCCATGCTAAATCTCTTCTGGGGTGATCACCACCTGTGCCACATGAAGAAAATGAAAAAATAATTCACTGAAACTCATGCAAGGACCAATTAGGCGAGGAAAAACAGGTTCCTGTCCCTTTATTTTGCCTGTGTACTGTTTTCCTCTGAACTTTTGATTTCATTCCCAGTTTTGAAACTGGAGCCAGTAGCTCTCATTTGGAGTACTTTACCAGTAACTTCATTGCATTCCCAAGTTTCCTAAGTGGAGTGGGCTTTACCAGAATATGGCCCTCTCAGGTGACAGCTGAGGGGAGATTGAACACTCATAAAGCCCCACCCTGAAGGCTTTAACTAGAGTAAAACCTGGTTGAGTTTTAAAATTAAAATTCCCATGATAACTGATTGGTATCATGAAAGAGAAAAACTTACGAAAGTTTTATGAAATGCCCTCTGGTTGTAAGACAGTTAATGAAGTCATTTAACGATGCCTCTACATATATGGCAAAATAACCAGCAGGTTTTTATGTTTGGATACAACCAATCACCCACATTTAACAGCTTGGCCAAACTTATTTCAGCACTTGAGTGTTCATGAGACAACATCCATAATCATGCAAATAAAAAAGATTGATTATACTGAAAATTTTGGAGATACTGAATTCTTCGTTGCAAAACTCAATTGGATTGTGCTGCTCAGTGAGTTTTTGCAGGTGAATTTTCCCTTTTGTTTGACCTCAAAAGTATGATTTCCACCATTTCAAAGAACACACCAAATTTCAAGAAAAAAAAATCCAAACTGCAAGATTTTGATGGCAGGCTCCATTAGGTAGTCAAGAATATTATGGAAGGATCCTTCTTGTGAGTCTGGTTTTTCAGTACATAATCTAGTCAACAAACTTGTTTCAATAATAATAATAAACCTTGCCAAACCTTCATGCAAAAAGGACCTACAATTATTTGAAGCTCTTTTCAGAAGCAACAGAGGGTGCCAGCAAGCAACTATTTTGGCTAATTACTAAAAAATTTACGTGGTCAGATCATGTTGACTACTTTGGGCCATGTATGAAGTGTGCGGGACTGTGATATTATGGTTGTCGTGAGCCCAAAAAAAACCTTCCATAAGCCCATTACACAATTTACAAGGTCAACTCCAGATGCCACATTCACAACCCAACAAAATTTACTGACAGTGTTAGCTCCCTCCCACCCAAACCTTCCCCTTCCATTAGAGACAATGAGCAAAAAGTACAAATAAGTGAACTTAGTACCAAATAGCTTGACATGGTTCAGAGTGCAATCCTGGATTCAGAAGTCTAGTTTGAGCTTGATAAACTATTTTGTAGGAGGTGATAAATTATTTGCTTCTTAGGGTCAGACCTCTATGGTACAGAGTGCAAGCTTTGATTCACAAGTCTGGTTCAAGTTTGATAGACTAATTTGTACAAGATAATAAATTATTTGCCGCTGAGGGTCAGATCTCTATTCAGTCTGCCTGCCATAGTACCTAGGCTGATTTGGAAGGAAGGTGACTAGCCTAATAGCAATAGTTTTTCGTTATTTACTTTAAGCAATAAAATTCCTTAAAAAATAATTTAGGCACTATTCTAAGTAATCAAGCTAGTGTACTTGAGAGTTCCTTTCCGATTTTCAGCATGGCAGGCAGGTACATTTCAGGATTTTTGACAATTCCAAAAAATTGATTAGTGCCTAACCAAGCTAGGTCCTAGGGTGGTATATCAGAAGCTTGGATCTGACAATTTGTCTAATAGGTATCCCTGCCTCATGAATGGGTAGGGGGAGGGATAGTTGGTTATGGGGTCAGGGGAGAGGGTCCTCTTTATTTCAGGGAAGAGTCTTAATTAAAGGCAGATTCATGGCAGGGCTCAGGAGGCATATATAGGGTCACAAATATGCAATAGGCCTCTTTAATTTGAGGTTTGCTTTAACCACTTTGGTGCTTATTAGTCCTCCTCATTAGTTCTATGTTTAAAACAATTTCCAATAAAAACTTCAACCTACAATTGCAAGGAAGTTGCAAGGAAGTACTGGATTCAATATAACACAGATTCAGAGCTATTAATTAAAAATGCAGAGTAAATTATCTAGTGATCAATAATAGTACTACATGAGGATTTTTTAACCAGCAAGTGCAAGGGATATTCTATTTTGCTTCGTAAAATGTAATGAACTCAGACTAAAATGAGAACTAGATGATCAAGTGCAAGCAGAAGATTCAGCAATACTAAAATAATCAATCCTTCTTGAAACCCAAAGGTATATAAAAAATAACTACCTAGTAATATATTAATATTCTTTTCCTCCTAAGCTGTGAGTTCAATTAGACGAGTTCAACATTTAAACACTGATTTTGAAGGAATGCCTATTACTATTCCATTATTTTTTGGGTCAATTTTGTGATCTTGCCATGGTAGGAGATTTAGCAATGTTTGGTAGAAAATTATTAATATCCTGTTATATCCTCATTACTTGCTTGAATAATGTGTAAAAATATGGCATTTTTTTGAAAAAAAAGGGAATATTGGACATAATATACATTTTTTGGAAAAAAAATTGCCGCAATAAAAAAATTATACTCATTTCATTATATTATGCAAGGCAAGTAATTTGCACCTTGGGTGAAGCAACACCTTGTATAGGCACATTGGTACCATTGGCAAAACCAATGTTGACAGGTTTCTCAGTTTGTACAATGTTGAACTTGTCAGGGGGGCTCATGTTCTTGTGACTCAGACCCTGACATTCCTTTGTGGAATTAACCCTTTGTTAAAATTGGAATTAAAATCATGGATCAAAACAATGAGCTTGAATTCAGATTTAGGTTGTTTAGGTAGGTACTAACCAAGTTGAACTTTTCTGAAGAGTTTTAAATAAGCTGAATTTGATAAGTAAATGATTAGTTTGAATTAGTTATAAAATTTCATACCTATACAATGCTCAGTTTGATGTCTCATAAAACTCTATATATATCTATACAGTCTCAAATATTGGGGAGCGTGTATCATACACATGAAACCAAACGGTAAAGAACCTGTCAAAACAATTGAAGTGTTGACAAGAAGCTAAAGATTAATAGCCTGTTAAAGAAGAAGAACCAGGGACACCAAGGTTCTCTTCAAAAGGAAGAGCCAGCCAACACTGGTTCAAACCTCCAAAAATCAATTTAGATTATGTGAAGCAGCACCCACCAGTGCACCATCCATTGAACAACTCAGTTGTGGTTGAGAGTCAGTATGATAGTTTAGTTCCACCTTGATAACCTATCATGTGAAGCCTCCCACTTCCATTGTTCCACCTCATGCTAGTGCCAAGGTAAACTACCTGTATGACTGGGTAGGTATCATACATAAGTAGGTAGGTAATATGAGCGGTTATTTACTATGTACATAGGTAGGTAAGTAAGACACTCTAGTGGCCAGTAGTTAAGTAGATGCATCTGGACGGTTAGTAGAGAGGTAACCTCCATTGTTAGCTACCTGGCAAGAATACAATGAAAAAGTATTTTCTGTCCACATACCATCCACTATGCATGGGGAGTTGGTGGCTGCTAGTTTAGTCTGTCCATAAAATTGTTTGGGTTGCTTGTAAACATCTCGAATATTGGGTCCTTCCTAACAGACTTGGTTGATTCTCTATTTTCACTAAGAATCTTTAGTTTTAGTTCTAAGAAATAAATTTGAAAATAATATTAGATAGCAATAATATTGAAAATTAAAATATAAAGCCTAAACGTGAAAAGTGAAATCCAAAATTAATTGTAACATATTTTGAAAATGTATATTTTTGGCATATGTTCTGAAAGTGCCCAAGTTGATCTCCTTACTGTGCTTTCATATTAATTAATTAATTTTCCCAAAATCTTGACTCTGACTCCACTTTCACACAAAATGAAACCAGGAATCCAGTTCTGGGTCTTGTTCTTCAAAAATATGAATTCAGGTTGTGATTTTTCAGGTTCCAAAAATCAGATCCCATTCTGATTCTGTCTTTACCGAAGGAACTGGAAGTGGCAGTTGTAACCCTCCAAACTTAACCTATCCAGCACTGGTCCTTACATTAATTCAGCCTGGTCTGGGAGTCCAAATTCTCCAAACACAACCGCTAAGTGACCTCCAGCTTGAGTTCCAGAAGGTCAAGAAGGTACAAGGGAGGACCTGTTGATTTAACTCACCCAGTAAGGTGCCAATAGGTGAGAGTCTTTAGGAGGTGGTTGAAAACAATTAATTAATTAATTAATTAAGTGTACCCCTAGCTAGATGGCCAGCTATTAGAGTTTGTTTGAAGCAGAAAGTTGCAGGGATTCGATCCCGTGACCAAAAGCCATGCAGCTGGATTTGAAAGAACCCTGGGCGTGAGTGGCGGCGCAGCTTTATCAAATCAGTATGCTATATATTGGAACAAGGAGAAAGCGTGGCTTTGCCGCAGCCGAACTTACAACTGTACACCGGAAACAACGCTGTGGTTCCCTTCCTTTTTCTCTCATGAGTCATGACATCCCCATTATTCCCTATATTCCCTCTTAGGATGCTCACCAGCTCGTCAACGACGGTGCGGTAATGAAGGGCAGGAATCACGGAGACCCTCGATGTTCACGATGCAGCAGGCAGAACGAACTGCGCTAGTAATCACGTACTGCAATTAGATGATCATCGTGAAACATTTGTTGTTAGTTGTTACATCAGTTGTGATTACTAGCTGCTAGTCTAAAGCAAATGCAGGATGGATGGAAGAAGGATGCTACCACTGTGCAGCTAGTGCTGTCAGTAGTTGCAACAATCTGGTTGCATGCATGGGTCTCGTATGCGCTGCTACTAAGCTTTCTACTAGCTAGTCTTTTGTAGCAAATCCGGGTTTTTGGGGGAGTTTCGTCTTGGACGATCAGCTCATACGCGAAAGTGTAGAAATATATAAGACTCACTTTTCATTAGGCTGTTGTGATCCCAGTTACACATGTATCAGAGTGTGATCACAGTCTAATGGAAGGCCACTGGCATAGGGCCTTGTTTCTTGTTGCACGGAGAATCGCTTTCCATTGGTTTGAAAAGCTGCAAGTGCGTTGAAAATATGTAAGTGAGTGTTGGGAACTTTGAGAACACATGTTCTGGTTCAAAAGGACAGATGTCATTTTGTGGTGAGTCACACAGTTTGACTCAGACCCGTCAGAAGCTCCTGCATTGGGGAGCTGGGAGGTGACTTTGAGCACAAGTAGCTAAATAAATAAATAATGGAAAGCTGCTGTGATCCCAGGAGCCTAATGGAAAGATGCACTAAATTTCAATTTGGAAATCAACTGATCTGATCAATTAACTAACAATTTTACCTAGCAAATAGTAAGCAGTTGGAGTGCAAACTTGGATCTGAACATGAAAATGATTAAATGCCTCAGTGTTGAGCTCATATCTGATTTGGCACAGAAAAGGTTTTGATTCATCAGACTCGATTTCATCCATCTCCTGGCGCCCAGTTCTTAGCCAACTGCAGGAAACTCATGTTTCGTATTTCGAGGCCTGCTGATCTCGCATGTCGGGAAATGATTTTCCAATTTCGGCACGGGGCTCCATGAATAGCTCTGGATGTGTTTGCTTGTTTGTTTGTTTTTTTTTTTGGGGGGAACCGGGTAGTTCATCTGTTCTATAAAAAAAAAGGTGTTACAGAGTTCGAGACGCAGGGTACTTGCAATATTTTGAGGGAACACTGCAGCAGCTTCCGATTGAGCTATTCAAGGCTAGCAGCTACTTTTGTAGCTGGTGGCAGCTACCTCTTGCTTGCATTCATGAGTTTTCTATTTACGTCTCTAGATTGACTCCTTGTTACAACATTCTTTTGTTATAGGCCCACGTATCCTGCATTACTCATATCCTTACATATTGTCTCGACTCTGGGGAGTCTGTAGTGGCTATTCACGTGACATTTTTACAGCTGTGAAGAATTAGTATACTAGTAGTGCAAGTTCTTGTGCCTCAAGTCATCGGCGCTGTCTGTTGCTTGCTTGCAGCCTAAAGTGTCTAGTGTCTTTCAAGAGATTAGTCGAGCTAGGGTGCAGCTGTAGAGGAGATATCTGATCTCGAGCCTAGTAAGGTTATATGGAACTACCACGTCTGTCGTTGGGAGATCAGCCGTAGTATCTATATATCTATCACACAAAAGGCTTGAGTTCAGACTAAACTTCTTCAGTTTGCCTTGAGTTCTTGACTCGAATATTGAGGCTCCAAGAGACGAGATAGACGCTCTGTATCGAGACCGTCTAAAAGTGCTGAAGTCTTTAGGAGTTGATCACAAGAGTTGAGAATACTCCAGTGTAACTAGCAGTTGATGAACTTGAGCGGGAGAAAACCGTGATTTGTGGACTGGACTGGCTGCAGCAGCAGGTCGAGCCATGCTCCCTACATTGGGACTGCGGCATGCCGAGAACTCTTTCTTGAACACATGAGTGCTCTAGCTGGAGAGTTCAGGACTGAACGACAATCCTACGAGTCAGTGCGATTGAATCGTATTGTTCTCAGCTACGACTTCGTTGCCAGATCGAGGTTGTGAAACAGAATTAGTTGGAGATCCGGATTTCAAGCTGCTGGGAAGAATTAGATCAGCGGGCATACAAAAGTGATGACACACTGCTGGTCGAACTGACTCCGGCAGTCCACAATCCAGATACTAGAGCGACGCGAGAGAGAGATCCGGACCGACCCAGTTGCGAAGGATAGCAGCAGAGCAGGAGTAATGCGGACGACCAGGCTAGTTTCTGCTCTTCGGGTCTTTCTCTCTTTGTTGCTGGTGCAGTCTCCCTGGCAATCGAGCCCTGCAGTAGTAGACGCAGCAGGTGGTGGAACGTGGGAAGTGGTGGTAGAAAATGCGGGAATCGCATCAATGCACACAGCAGTGACACACTACGGCAACGTGGTGCTACTGGACAGAACCAACATCGGCCCCTCGCAACTTCCTCTACCCAAGGGAGTCTGCCGCAACAATCCCCTTGACCGAGTAAGAAAGCTTCATTCCATCTTGCTTCGGATTCCGCTCCCGCTCCTAAATTTCCTCTAGAAAATTTTCGACATAATTCAAACCCATGGGAAAATCCTTGTAGATACATGTCTAGGACTTCACCTAGACTTCAGAAAACAAATCTACTGTCAAATGCTCGACTCTGAAACTAACCTAAAGAAGAAACTGCAGTGGCATTCTTGAAAATCCAGATTGCAGCAGCTTCAGATTCACACCAGCTATAAGGACCTTATTTGCATTTATAATTCGCACTCAAATCAGCTGGTTTCTCGGAGACCAAATCTGAATACTTGATATTCATGTAGAATATGCAGAAACTCATTGCCCAATCCTCTTTGAGTCGATGTGCTGCATCCATGGGGAGTACTGCAGTGCTCCAGCATGTGCATAAAATAAGCTAGCTGTGCCCGTCCCCACAGATGCAAAGTGCAAGCTTCTGGAGTAATTAGACGGACAATGGTTTGTGCACGAATCATGGGGATGCACTAATCCGTGGAGACTTATTCCTCCACATGTGTGATGAGCTGCAGGTCTCGACGCATGATTGCACTGCTCATTCCGCTGTCTACACCCCGGGAACGAACAACATCAGGCCTCTCTTCATCTTCACCGATACTTGGTGCTCTTCGGGTCAGTTCCG
>Ga0116231_10003285_pt1 | contig 33736 bp, 22 predicted proteins | sample S1TSphgellanicum_2_FD_89695 | JGI IMG/M metagenome (GOLD analysis project Ga0116231, IMG submission 89695) | Host-associated microbial communities from peat moss isolated from Minnesota, USA - S1T2_Fd - Sphagnum magellanicum MG | ecosystem: Host-associated > Plants > Peat moss > Unclassified... | reverse complement strand
CTTCTCTCTCTTTCTGCATCTTCAATGATTGCAGACATTGCTGGGTGGGTTTTACAATTTTTGAGCGGGCTTCACAATTTTGTTGTTGCACCTTGGAAATTTTGCATATCAAATTTGCCTATCATTAGAGGAAAATTCTGACAGATTCTTCCACTGGGTAAAGCCCTCAGTCAAGGGCATCACTGAAATCAGCTGGGCTACTACCCTCACTCACGCTCTTATTTTGGTAATGCCCTTGACCTCAAGCTTTACCCTACACATAATTCCTTCCTCCTTCATTCCTTCCTTTCTTCATTCCTTCCTTCTTCAATTTGCAACTCTCTTTCTATTTGTTGTCGATGGTTCCATAGTAGGTAAAATATTTCTGACCAAATTATTTGTGGCAGTCATAAGGATTGCCTGTGTGACAAATACTTTGTGCTCTTATTGCATGCAACCAAACGTATTGTACTTGGTTGGTTTTCCGATTGTCAGTGCCTATAAATTATTAGAGCATCTCCACCAATGCTCCGTATATGACTCTGGAAACATATTTCTCCTATCCAAGTTTTAGTTACTAACTTTTTTCCAACCCCACCCCTGAAACTGAAACTGGGCCTGGAAGAAGGTGTGGAAGTAGGTTTAATAGCAACCCACTTGGACCAATCAAACTATCTAAGCAATCAGAAACAAGGAGCAAAGCAGTCAATAAATATGATTTGACTGTGTTAATTAGACTCCTCTGGAAAGCTGTGCATACTTTCAGGGTCCCAGCATTCTTCCAGCGGATTTCATTGGATTGGACTCATGAACCTTATCTAAGATTTTCACTGCAGGGTCACATTACTGAGCATTGGTGGAGATGCTCTTAGAGATGGAAAAATACCAGACAAATCATCTTTTCATAAATAGGGTAGTTGTGATTCTTTCTGCAAACAAAAGCAAGTTTGCAACAAACACACAAAATGGTTGGACCCAAGATGCACTTCTGAGAACCCTTTTTTTTACACACTATTATTTGCTTGAATGAAGAATGACAACTAGGTAGGTATAATACATTTTCACCCCATTTGTTCTGCATGGATATTAGTCCCTCTTCAACAGCCCTTTTCAATATACCTAAAAAGGGAGATGATGGGACAACTTACACTCTGGAGATTTGGGCTGATTCATGTCCTGTTTCATATCACAAGGTTTGGTGAAACTCCCTTTTTTGTCAATATAATAATTTTGCCCATGTACTCTCTCTCTCATGTTGTGTTTGCTCTTTTTCATGTGGCCCACCCACTCAATAGTTTGCAAGAATACATGGTGTTCTATTTTGGTCCCAAATGTTTTGTAAGTTATGGGTGGGTAATTGTAAACCCTAATAAAAGTGAGTATTTCTAAACCCTAAACTAAAGCATCATTATTGTCTCTTAGATTTCCAATTGAGCATAAATAAATGTATTTGTAGTAGTAGGCTTGTTGTGATTTATATAGTGTGAGGGGTGACCTTAATTTATTCTCATGTTCCTGTCATGTTCTCAGCCTGTTCAAATACATGTTCTCAATGATTTTCCTCAGGTTCCTAATGAGCTCCTCATGATGCTCCTCAAGTTCTCAAACTGTTCCCAAGGGTGTTCCCAATAGCACCTCATTTTATCTCATATTCTTAGCCCAAAGATCTCTCTTTCTCACCTATGTAGATGAACCCAAAGGGTAGGCACTCTATCCTGACATAGAAACTGCAATTTGGGGGAGCCTCCCATGTTTCCCATCATGTTCCCAATATGTTCCCCAAGTTCCCAATGTGTTTTCCCACATGTTCTCCATAACACCTCACTTTTATCCCACATGCTTTGGCAAATGTTGTCCTCCTTTCACCTATATAGGTGGGCCAAAGGAGAGGAACTCTATATTTTAAAATAAAACCTTCTATTCGGGGGAGCGTCCATATTTTATTTTTTTTCAATGATGGGCCAATCAAATTGGCTCTTTGCGAAAAAATAAAATTTGAACTTGGGAGGCACCTCATGTAGTTAGTAGGAGAGGTAAATAGCCCATTTTGGCAGCTTTTGAAATAATGCATTAATTGGTTGGAGGGCAATCTATTTAGTGATTTTGATAGCGATGTGTGTATGGAAACAATGAAAGGGCAATAGTGTTGGCAACAAGAATTCAAGGCTACCAAATTATAAACCTTTCAAAATAGAGAGCTTTCATGGGAGTTGTTGAACATAAAAGCTTGGCATTGACTTGCTAACTTGATGGTGAATGTCAAAACAATGAAAGGCAATGTTTTTGGTAACATGAGTTCAAGGCTACCTTATAAACCTTTTGGAAATGAGTGCTTTTATAGCAATTGTTGTGTATAAAAGCTTGGCATTGTCTTTCTAATGATTTTGATGGTGATGGTAACTAATTTAATTGCTCAAAGGTTTACAATAAGCATGGAAATGGTGATGAGCATATTGAGAATAGAAATTCAAGGTGGAGCATAGGAAGCTTGAAAGTTTAACTAGGGATCACATTTTGAAAACTTGTTCAAAGTTTTGTATCCAAGCAAGTAGTATGGAGGTTGTGAGTATCTAGTAAACATTACAAATTTGTTTCGATCTACTTTTCATGGTTGTTTTGTTATGGGTAAAATTATTAATGAATGAAAAAATCTAGGTGGTGGGCTAAAGTATTGAAAGGAAAATTCATGTTAGTTTGTTATTACTCCTCAAAAGGAAAACTCCATTATTTTGTATCTTTTGAACCATGATAAGCACATCTCCAACAAATCAAGGTGTGACTAAACTCAAACACTATGATCAACTATGCAATTGCTTTTGACATATAATTCACAAATAACCATGGAAGAGTTATAAAAAGTTTTTTATTTCACTTTTCCCATGTGAATTGTTTATAACCATGAAAGGTTTCTTAAATAAGCCTTCAGTGAAGATTGGAAGTGCTTAGCCCAATTGATATCCAAGTGAATGAAATTAACACATGTAAAAAAATTATTTGTACTCAATTAAAATAATGGGAACTAGGGCAACTAAAGGCATTTTAATTCTACATGTTCAAAATATATATTCTTAAGCAATGGTAAATTTTTGTTGGTCCATGGGATGTCAATGTGTATCTAGTATTGTGTTCATTGTTGTTCATCACTTTCAACCTTAAATAAAGGATCTAATTTCCTTTCCATGTCAATAAAAAGTGGCTTGTGAATACATAACCATTTGAAATTCATTATTATGGAATTCAAGGTTTATTTTAAGGTTTCAAAATTGCATTTATGTATTGGGATTTTTTTAGAGGTTCTAAGTTTATTTATGTGAAAATTGATGTGGATACAAAATGTCAATAATGATGTTAAGACTTAGACTTGGAAAATGTTCAAACATAGGGAAAAAATGGAGTTTGAATTCAAGCTTATGTGAATTTACTTTTGGGTTGGGATTGAAGTAATTTGTAAATGTAAATTCGCCATTTTTTTCCCCTTCAAAATTTCTTAATTGTAACCAAATTGACAAAATATGATATGAATTTTCAAAAACATCACCTTTTCAAACTTTTAAAATATTTTTTGGTGCAATATTTAGACCATTATTTGACTATAGGTTGGATGAAAAAATGGATGGAAAATTCACATCTAAATTATGAATGAAAAGCCTTCAAAATGGATGAAAATTTGAAAAATAAACTTAAATCCCAAAAAATCAGAAAAACATTTAATAAAAAAACATGTGGCAAGTTTAAATTGGTCTTGAACCTACCTTTTAGGTTTGGAGATTTTGAAATAAAATAAAAGAAAAGGAGGTCCCAATTGGACTCATGGATCCCCTTACCTTGAGGCACTACTACAAATATGTGTTTTTCAACTAGTTCTTAACATTAAATTTAGTCATATTTTTAATCACATCAAACAATGGAAAAAATTAGTTATAATCATACTAGACTAATCATTTTTGACACAAATGTGAGTACAACTATATGATTAACATGACTAGATATATTGGTTCGAAATGATTAAAATGATCAAGGCTATTAATTGATATGGCATTATTAATCTGATTTTAAATTAAAAGTTATATTATTTATATGAATATATAATGACATTATGAAACTTTAATATTTTTGAATTATAGGTGAATCCAAAACCTTACCACCTTTGATCTATGATTCAACATTGGAAAAAAATAAAAAATAAAAAAAGTCGAGCTAACATTGTCAGCCAACATCATACAAGCCATTGAATCCCCAAATTCAAGATTTTTTTAATGATGAATGCTCCAAATAAGGTTTCACCCATAACCTCCTTGGCCACTCCAAGGCTTTAACCACTAAGCCATCACTTCACATGATGAAAAAAAGTGACATTGCAAAATATATAAATTACATATATTTCAAACAAAAAAATGTTTTTTTAATATCACTATTTGATTTCATTGATTTGGTAGTTTTATTATTACATTGAACTTCATAATTTTTTTAATTCAAAAATGTGTGTAAATCATTATTATTTAAAATACTCATTAATTAACAAATTCAAATGCATAATTGAAACTTTTAATTGAGTTATTTATTCAAATATTATTTAAGTACATTTAATTTATTAACTTTCATGAAACTTTGTGATTTTTTTCCATTTCAAAATGTACAACTAAGATGGTATAAATATTTATTAAAATAATCATATGTAATGTCTGAAAAATAATTATTTAAATAAAAACTTTACTTTCACAATTACATTGAATTTTTAATTTTTTTTGTTTCAAACCATGAACAAATAATTAAATCATTTAATTTAAATATTCATATATAATGTATCAAATCTTTGATTGAGTTATAATCTATAACTATTTAGAAAAAATAATTTATTACCATAATCATATTGAACTTTGTGATTCCTTTCAATTTCAAAATGTGAACAAAAAATTAAATATTTGTTTCAAAAATTCAAGCAATGGTTTTTTTTGTTTGGGTTGGAAATTTTGCATATAACTATCTAGGTACATTTGGTTTTTTTACTTTCATTATTGCTTTCAATTTTATTATATTTTTAATCCAAAGTCTTAAACATTCCATTAATTTACATATTTTGATTTATGCCATATTTTTATTAAAAAAATGTGGTTGAACATCAAAAATTTCCGGTTGCCAAAAGGTTTAAGCCATAAGTTTTTGGGCTCATGTGAAGGTCCATTCAAAGTGTTGGAAAAGAAATTTCCTGACACTTACAAGTTAGAACTATCGGAAAATTTTTAAGTTCATCCCACATTTCATGTTTCGCCTTTGAAGCCAATCTTTCGTGATCCCTCAAGGCCTAATCGAGAGCACAACTCAAGGCCTCCACCTGACCTCATTCATAATGAATCAGAATTTGAAGTGGAGGTTGTGCTCAAGTCAAGGCAACTAAAGGGGCGAAAGTGGGAATACTTGGTCAAGTGGAAAGAATACAACCCCATAGAGGCACCTTGGGTGAATGAATCAGATATGGAACATGCCTAAGAAGCCATAGAAGAATTCCATAATAGACCGACAAAGAAGCAAAAGAAACATAGAACGTGATGAGGACATCACCTTTCTTTTAGTGGGGTATGGAATTACAAAATGTACCACATTAAGTTACAAATGAAATAAAGGTTAAAAACTTTCAAGATATTGCATCATGAACGTAATGAGTATTATGAAAAGAGTCATGAAGTGGCATGGACAAATGGAACTTTCTTGCGTAAGCCCAAATCAAAATTAGACTCCCACTTTGGGGCTAAGAGAAACCTTGGCCCCAAAAGGGGAGGCAAGCAAGGTGAGCTTGCGGGGAAGTGCACGTGCTTAAAGTGCATCCCAAAGGGTTGGTTAATAGTGGCGGCCAACATGGGAAGTCATGACTCTGTTTGCGTACTATAATCACATAGCTTGGGACTTAGGTTTTTGCAAAGCCTAAACGTTACTTCTCGTACCTTGATAAACATACTTTTAGTTAGGCCTGATTGTTGTGATCAAGGTGCAAGGTTGGGAAAGCAGTCATGTCAAGTAACTTAGGTCAAAATTAAACTTGGCTTTGAGTTCCTCATGAGGGGAAGGATGAAATAATTGCCTCCCAAATGAGGGTTTTGTCAATTAAGCTAGTTTAGGTCTTTTGATGAAGCAAAGGTTAAGGGTTTTTTATGAGACACCCTTAGACTTGCCAAGAAAGTGTTGGAAACTTGGGGACGCCTAAGTTAACTTGAAGTAAAGTCCTGCCGCAGAAGTCAACAAGCAGTGGCCAAGGATCCAAATAAAAGCAATTGCATTCAGGAAATAATTTTGAAGTGTCAATGAGGGCATTAACCTCTTATTCTAGTGGGGGAGAGTGTTATAGCCTTAGCCTTGGGCTCACAACCAAGGTAAGGGCTTGCAAGGTTACAGGTCAAGAGAAACCCGAAGGTCACATTTCATGCTCCTGGGAATGCAAAAGAGTGTGAAGGAATGAACCCTCACACTCCCAAATGAACTCCCATTTTGGGAATTGGAGTCCCAATGGACTCCCGAATCTTTAGAATGCGATTGTAGAGGTTAAAACCCATTGGATTGAAAAGTTCATTATATCATTAGAAATCTATTGAAACATAGATGTCTAAAATGGGTTCGCATGACCCATTTAGACATTTGAAACACAAGTTATGGCCAAAAGAAAGGCCAAGAGCCAAATTGGTAGTTTGACTCCTGACCACTAAAAGTCAAGAATCGACCTGATTTCCTTGCGTACAGGTGGTGTACAACATATTGTTGGAAAGATCTTGATGAGGGCTACAACTTTTCTTTAGACTTCATCTTAATCAAAGGTTTGCACACATAGTTATGAGGCCCCAAAGTTGCGAAAGTCTCAAATTTGGGAATTTCGAAACTCCCATTTGGGAGTCCCGGGACAAAATGCCATTTAGATGTGGGCCTCGTGGAGAGGCACAGAGTATACTATAAGGGGGAAGGTGGTGGCTTCCCCTAAGTCCAGGCTGTGATGAGTGTTGTGAATCCGAATTTGCCCATGGCTTGTCCTAACACCAAAAGTGCTCTACTTATGCACTAACCAACTTGTTGTTTGGTTTGTGCAAGTCCGTGTGAATGATTGAAGTGTTGTCAATATTCTTAGTGCCATCCTAGAGCTTTAGCATGCCTCTCTACCCTTGAAGTGCTACGAGCCAAAGAACGTGCCCCAATTTCCTATTCGTCTGTTGTTTTCATCTTAGACTCACATTTGAGTCTCTTGAGGAGGTTGGTAGTGCGTTAATGTGTCACAATGGAATTTGCATAAAAACACAAAAAACGTGTAACAACAAACTTGTGTTTTAAAATTTCAAATCATCAAAAGTGATTTGAAAACACACAACTTGGGATTATATCCCAAACATGAAATATATTTCTCCTATTGACATTTGAATCAAATCTAAGCTAAAACATAATAAATTACATTAATTCGATTTAACAATAATTTAATTGGGATTTAATTAGGGGCGTAAACACAATATAAAGAACCACAGGCTACAAGGTTAAAATCCTTTTCAAGCACTACATTTCACACATGGCATTCCTATGCCAGTCAATTTTCCTAATTTTTACATTTTTCATACCTAATTTATAATTATGTTTTGAATATAATTATCTTTTTACTATATCTTGGTCCATATTGTATATATATATATAATGCATCCATACTTTAAATATCATAAAAAGCTTTTGTTAAAGACACATTTTCAAAATTCATAATTTTTAGGGTTAAAAACATGTTTGAAACAAATATGTTCAAATGTGCTAAAAATGAATTTTATTAATTTCAAGTGATTTTTTTTTATAATCATCAATGTTAAGATCCTCTTCAATTTTGAAAAGGAATGGTGCACATTTGATAAGGAAAAAAAATGTTTGGAAAAATAAACCATTCTCAGAGTTGATTTGAACATGCAAAAGGGATCTTGAAACATCATCAATTTGCATCAAGTTTTGAACAATGTAACTTTATAAGTAATGAAACTTAAGAAGGAAAAGCAATTGAAAATCCAATTTATTATCCTCATTTTTTATTTTTCAAAAATATAAACTTATAGTTTTGAACACTTGTTACACACCTTGTGGCTCCTTTTATTGTGTTTACACCATTAGGTAATTAAACTAACGTTCCTTATAAGTTGAAAACCAAGACATCCAATGAAGAAGCGAGTGAGAAAGATGTGTTACAAAATGAAATGGTCTTAGCATAATTGAAGGCAATACACATACATGCTTCCTAAAACATTTTCAAAAGGCAACAAATGTGTCCTTTTGATAGTCCTTTGAAAAATTGACTATTTTTTGATGTGTTGCTAGTCACTTTTAAAGGTCTTAAATCAAAACTTAAACTTAAATTTTCATCAAATGGATTTTTGGTTTGAATTTTTTAACATTCATATGAATGAAAAACAATAACTTGCCATGATTGCCATGGCTTTAAATGGCAAAACATAAATATGTATCCAATTTTGATTGCTTATATTTGTAGTCCAACACCCTTTTTGGCTCAATGGATTATGACTACACCCAACTAGAAATTCTCATCCTCGCCATAAGTTTTGAATTTGGTCACTAATGATTTCATATGTGAAGTCAAAGCAACATCTATGCAAAACGTTATTCATAATAGCTACAAACTTGGAATAAATGGTTGTAATTTTCCTTTGTGGAATCAAAACACATCATAAATGTTTTCCATTTCTACTTCTACTCACCAATACCTCCCTCCACATACACTTTATACCATGCATGCATTTGTTGTATGCATGCATTACATTTAAGTCATCTCAAGGACGAGCTTGTGCATTATTGCCACATAACAAACATGTCTTTGTTCATATAACTTGGGTCCTTCAATATGTATTCAAAATACTCATTTGTATTTATAAAAAATTAATGTTAATTTTTGTATATGTTCGATTTGTGCAAGATGTTCACATCTTGGAAGGTGGTAGGATACATGCTATCTAGGTAAATGAATAATCCATGGTGGTCCGTGACCACCATCTTGTTCATACAAATCATTTTTTTATGCCCATTGAACCATAATGGCACAACTTATAGGTGTCATTGTTCCAAGGTTTATGAATCCAATACAACCTTGGAACTCATGGACATGTGTACCAAGGAAACTCTATTTTTTAGAAGTAGACCACTAAATTTTGTCACCTATGGCCTCTTGAATGCAAGATGTAATGAAAATTGCATCATCACAAATTGCATTTTTATTATAATTCCACACAAATCTATAGTTTATGACTATGTTATCAATTGTCGTGTTTCATATACATGATGAATTGAAATAATTGTTGCTCTAGGGGTCCATCACCTTATCACAATTTCACCTTTGCTAATGGATTTAATATGGGCCTAAATGGTGGGGGTCATTTTTGCTACTAACTTATTGGGTGAAAACATGGTAAAGTATACACAAAAAGTAGTGTAAGCAACAAAATATTGAGGTCCCTAAATAAAAGGACTAACAAATAGATGATTTTTTGGATACATTATTTCTTAACTCTTATTTGCATGGACTTCAAAAGCTAAATTGTTACAATCATGTTTTTAAAAACTACTTGGAAGTACTTGAATTAGACCTAAAATTTGTGACAATTTGAAAATAAAAGTACTTGAAAGTAGGTGAAATGTTTTTGTAAGTATTTGGTTTTTTTTTCAAACACCTCACTATTAAAGTTGTGAACATTCTAATATAACTATTTTTAGTTAATGGTGTTTGTTTTCATAATTAAAATCATCCCCGACCCTAAAAAAACAATTTAATCATTAGGGATATTTTTGGGGTACTTTTCAAATCCAAATGATGACACAAATTGCTTTGAAAAGCTAAAGGGAGGTTAGAGATGCCCATTAAAAAAACTAAAAGCTTCATTTGTTTTGAAATGTTAAAGGAACTTGGTTAAAAGTTTAAAAGACTATTTTTTTTGTGCTTTCAAATAGAAAACAAGGTAACAAGTATGTACAAAATATCTTGCTTGCACCCTATCAAACTTTAACAAAATAAAGTTTTTTTCGAAACAAACTTGAAATTGTTTCCATTGTGCCAAACATGTTTCAAACACCCACATCTGGATTAACCAATTGTTTAACACTAGACCCCAACTCATTTGATTTGAATATCTCCAATGTGCTAACACTTGTAACCACAACCACGTAAACAATATGATGTTATTTTCACATCCCCTAAATGATCCCTTTTCATTATTTGATAAAGAGTTATCAAACTCATCCATTTCAAAATAAGTGTCACTACAAAAAAAAACCATGGAGCACAAGAAGAAACCTAAAAATATCCTTAAAAGAAACCTTAAAACAAGCCAAAAAAGAATGCTAAAAATAAATCTTAAAATAAAGTTTAAAAGAAGACAACACAAAATGAAAAACCTTAATAATTAAAAATGAAGCAAAAAAAAATGAACAACCCTAAAAAAGAATTTTAAAAATGAAAAATTGTAAAACTACAAGAAAAAACAAAAAACCCTAAAATAAACAAGAGGAAACAAAAGACCAACAAAATGGAAAACTTAGTAATGAAATAATTAGAAAAGAAAGAAGGCAAAAAATTTGAAAAAATGAAAAATAAATCAAAAGTGAACGAACCCACTTGTATAATTTCATGTAGAAGAAACCCTAAAAGTCAACCTATTTAGTCCATAGAACAAACCCTAAAATAACATTGTAATGAAAACAAAAAAAAGTGCTTAAAAGAATAAACCTTAAGAAGTTTTTCAATTGATACTTTTGCCAAAAAGGAATGTAAAGGAAAGGTTTCAAAGAAGTCTTTCAAGCGTGCCTTCAAAAGGGGCCAAAAAACAAGTTTCAAATCTTATTTCACCCCCTATTATCATCACTAGTCCCTAGTTCCATGATTTCATTCCCTAATATGGGGGCTTTATAAATAATTAAAAATATAGAGGATGAAACTAGGACAAAAGGTGACAAAGTATGAGACTTTATGAATAATTTTATTGTGAAGATGAACCATGGTAAAAGTTGCACAAGTTGAGTTTTTGTTTGCCATTTAATAACATATTCCATATATTTATAATAGTAAATTTTGTATTTCGCACCTCTTTAACAATTATCTTCAGTGAAAACCTAAAAAGATGTGCAACTTTGTGGCATGCAACTTGTGGGGTTGTAAATTTATGGTTGTTTTGGACAATGAAAATATTCAAAAGACATTTAGATGTGGATTTGGATGTTGTACTTGGTTTAAAAGTACAAACCTACTTGTCATTTAAAAAATATATATTGATTGTTTATTTTAAAAATCAAAATTCATATTAAGGAAGATTATAATAAAAGGTTTCCATTTTATTTCTAAAAATAAGTTAGTTGATGATTAAAGGTTTTCTAAAAAAATTGATATAAAAAATCTGATGATTTTTTTTCCAAAATAGACCAAAAGAAAATTGAGTTTAAACAAGAAAAAACATCCAAAAGTTTCCCCATTTTTTGTTGAAAAAATGATTTAAAAAAAATCTTCATTTAATGTAGAATGCCCTATAATAGACCTTTAACTACAAACTCAAAACAAAATCCTTTTTGTATATACCTCCAAATAGTTCATAGTTTTGAATTGTTGAACAACTTTATGAAATAACCATTACGTAATACTTGCATTTCTTGAACTTCATTTTATAGCAAATTCCTAAGGCGTTGAATGTAGTCATGATTTGTTTTACTATTCTACAATTCAAAACCCAAAGTGGCCACCATTACCCAACTTTTAAGATGTGCAAAAATAGTCCAAGTGACTCATCAACACAACTTTTGCAACATAGAACAAATATTTAATATGGTTAGTGTTTACTACGTACAACAAGGGGGAATAGGTTCCTCCATGTGACAAGGAATCTTTCTCTATTTGTGTTGAAATTGGGGTACACCAATTTCTTGATATAACAAGATTGTGCTTTGAAATTGTTCAACTTTGTTAAACAACTCAAAAATTGATTTCTTGATTTTGTGATCTTATTAAATGTTTCAATGACCTTTACCAAACAATAACTTATTCACACAATCGATACAATAATGATTATAGTTGCTTAAATATGTCCCTTACACAAACTTCCAACATCCTTCCTTTTTCCATGCTCCTTAACCCTCATAAGCCTCACTTAATAGGCAACTTTCATAACTTCAACAACCACTTCAAAAAACCTTGTTCCTTGAAAAAGTCAAGCTCCAACATGCAACAAACATGCAAAAAGAACCTACGAAGACCCATAGTTAAAAAGAGACCATGTTCCATGACAATGACAATGGTCATTCACACCTATTCAAATGCATTTTTTCTCCTTGAAGCCCTCAAAAACTTGATTTCCACACATATGTAACAAACAAAATGGTGAACATGGAACTCTAGTGCTAGAAATTCAAAGAAGGACAATAAAAAAATGACTTGAACTTGAGGAAGTCAAAAATCTTACACAATAAAGATAAAAAGAAAAAAAAAGTTAAAGGAAACAAATATTAGCTTTATTCCTTTCAAATTTTTCCCATTGTTGTGATGTTATTTGAATGAGGAATTAAATTGCTTAAGGAGCTCAAACTTTGATATGAACCTAAAACTTTAAATTCTAGACCATGCAACCATGCTACCTACCTAATCCTGGAACCATAAATTCTCCCTAGGCCTAAAACTTGGCTCAATGAAATCACCTTAAGAACCATTAGTTTAATTCTAGATGAATGTAGTCAAGGTGAGTCTTATGGTGAGTCTTTTCCATAAACTAGGCCAAGTTTTAAGAATTGGCCTAGACTTGACCAACATTGTTTTAAACCCCAACCTATGCTACATATAGAGACATTAAAATTGCACGAGGGGAAAATCATATCACATAGCTTTGTTGAACATAAGAAACAACACTTATAACATGATTGGGAAACCATGTTTGAGAAATTATGTAAGATAGATTATGCATACATTAGTATGGGCTACTTCTCAATCTTATCGTTAGTTCGGGTTCAAGTAATAAAACCATATGTAATCTCCTATTAGAATAAAACTTGATCTAGACCATGCAATTAGCTCCTATTGCAACCAAACTTTCCAACCAACTTATTAAATGAACCAAAACATTTTTACAATCTTTTTTTTAATAGAGGTTCTAAATTTCTTGGGAGACCAAGTAATGTTTTTTTAAATAGTTGACCATTTCTAATTTATTAAACAACATTGGTGCTACACAATCTTGCATCCTTGGCTCCCTTTAATGTAGGTGGAATTGGATTTGTTTTCCCAATGGATTGGGCTTGCAATTCTTTTGAAACACATCAAAAGGAAGGTTAGAACATTTCAAACACCTTCATCAAAATTTGATTGAAGGTTTTATCACTTTTTTTTTTGGCCAAAATTGGAACCAAGAAATTTGTCAAGGTCAAGAATTACACAACACCTATATGCACTTTATCTTTTGTTGGAAGTGGATAGAAGTAAATCTAGGTGAATTAGTTGTTCAAAGAAATGGGGATCAATACAACCTTCCAAGCCTTGGGGAAGTATGAGACAATCCTTTTCCCATAGAACTTTCTTTGGAAAGTAGCAACAACCTAAGACAAAGATAGCACATTTATCAATGCGAGATGACTAGCAAATTTTCCACCACTTATGTGTTGCTTTGTAGATTAATCCAACAATCCAAGTCACGACAAAATTGTATTGTATTTGAGGTGATCACCAAAAGATAGACAAGACAACACATGTTCCAATTTCTAGTTGAATTCTTTTCATTAGCTCACACATGCAAACTTTGAAGATTGGACCAAGCGAAAATGTCAAATTCCCCCATTTCCATGGCACAAATTCTTGTGATTTTACAAGCACCTAGATAACACGATTTGGAAGAGGTTATTCTTCGTTTCTTCTACAAGGAGGAGCTTTTACTCATCCTCATTGCTTGTGTTTGCAAGGTCCTACCAAAAAAAAACAAAAATGGCCTTGGCAAGGTGATTAGAACTCAAGAAAATTCTATTGTAATTTGGACCAACTTGGTCACAACTTGGAGAGTGATGTATAGTTTGATTGGTCCAAGTGGGTTGCTATTAGTAGTTTTCCACCTATTTACACTCTGAGTTTCAGTTTTCCAAGTGGGGTTGGAAAAAAAAGTAAGTAACTAAAAACTTGGATGTGAGAAACATGTTTTTCAGTGTCACATACTTAGCACTGCTGGAGATGCTCTTTGAGGATACATACTATGGATAGAAAACATATAACATATAAAGGCTGAGAGTAAAACCTCTACAAAACTAATCAAATCTCGTGGTGCTAATTGTGTTTTAGACCTAATCACTTAAATAGGTGTTAGGTGTGTAGCTCAAAATTTGTGAACCTGAAAAAGATGCCTGAAGGGAACACATACTAAACTACATAAAGTACTCAGAGAAATTTCCTAAGTGCATTCTGAAGGCACCTTATGTTCATGGATCTCTCTCTTAGGAAAGAGAAAAGATATATTATGCCTACTTCTCGACAGTGAGAGGCATGTTTTACCTATGTAAAGAACTTTTCAAATTTGGTTTTGAAGTGTATTTGAAAGCAGTTCCTTCCCCTGGCAGAATTTCACTTTAAATTTGAGGGACCTTACAAAAGTGAAAAGATCCCAAAATTAAAATTAAAATATCTTCCACTTTTGTAAGGGATTCCTCAAATTTCGAAAAGTTCTTTACATAGGGTAAGGAACAACTTTGAGGCTCTTCTTAGATTCAAGGATCTAGTTGTGAGCTCTTGAATTCAAGAAGAGCCTCAAAACTGTTCCTTACCCTATAGTTATTTTGCACCTATAAGTAGGTGTAAGATCCCTTTCACTCTTAAGGAGGTGGTGAAAGAACCCTCCCTCTCTTATGCCTTGTAATCTTCATACATGTTATGTTCTCAATAACCTTTGACTTGCGCTTTGTGATGGGTCAAGCCCATGAGGAAATAGAGGGGGGCACAGGGTCACCAAAATAAGGGGACTACAACAAGACGTACCTTACACTTTTTGGAGAACAATTCTCTAAAAACCCATGAAATTCTCGGCCTGCTCCAAGGGCTTGACACAAAGGCAAGAGTGTTTTGGGGAGAAGAGAACAAGGCATCACAAACATGCTGGGCCTGCCAATAGATAAGATGTTGTACATCTACCTACTGTGTCCACACTCTGAACACCAAAAAAAACCCATTCCAATCTAAACACTTTCACCAAAGAAACCAGTTCACCTAATGCAAAGCCGATTCTAATAAGATAAAGCTTCCAAAAGTTGGATCCAATATGATAGTCCCTGTCCCTATGGAGGCAGGGCCCAACAAAGGCTAGAGTGTTGTTGGGAGAAGAGAAATGAGGGAAAAGTTTTTGTAAACATGGTCATTGCACACACACACACACACAGTTGAAGAAATCAGAGGAAAAGACATGTTGAGGCCAGAATGTAAGCACTAAAGGGGACAGAATGAATATGAAGGAGAAAGAAAAGTTGAAGTGCAAGAAATGGGTTTAGGGTTTTAGGGTTATGGATGATGGGAAGGCAAAGTTTGAGCAGTGAGAAGAAAGGAAGCAAGAGAGGGAAAGGCATGGACAGGATTCAAGGTGTCGGGTCTCAAAATCTGAGAACTGGGTCTGATATATAACCGCAGTTCTCAAAAATCTAAGAACCCATCAAATAACCTGCTACGAAACTGTTGGTTCTTTGGCGCTTTCTCTTGTGAAAACTGGTGGTTCTTTGAGGGTTTTTGAAGAACTAGAACAGGAGGTTTTCTTAATAGGTTTTTTGAAGATTTTCAATTAAGTGGAACTGCAGGTTCTTTGATTCAAACAACCAGAACCGCAGCTTCTTTGAGTTCCAAAATTTGTAACTACTAGAACTGAAGGTTATTTAAAATAAAAAAAAGATAACCATGCAACACTCCTGTCTTTATAGGAAATGATGCAGAAAATATTGCAGCTTAACAGTTGAAATTGCACCATGAATGCAGCAGCATCACAAGTGCTACCCAGTTTGGTCATATCAACAAGTTCAATTTTAAGCCCATGATCACATGAATGATGAATCTGTGAACTTCACAGATTATTGACACTAAACCCTCCTCTGATGCTCACTCTTGACAATTTGTTGGAGTTGAACAAATTTTGTCAGAAATCAAAGCCAGCAGTCACACCACCTTTGTGCACATCACATTCTACTTCCATACGACTTTGAATAGAATCAATCACACGTTTTGGAAGTGATAATATAGAAGACCTGTCGATTGTAGAACACTGCAATCTACACATGAAGAACCAAATTTCAATGCTTGCCTCTCTGACATGAATATATACAACAGTGAAGCAGATGGCTCAGTATATTTCACTAGGAACTTGGCGTACACATATGATCTCAGTGTACAAATTTTGCTAAACTTCTACATAACTCTTTCATGATTTGCAAAACTCAAGATCAGCTCTTCGCTTTAGCGGCTAGCTAGCTGTACATGGCAATGTCACTTACAGCTCGGGAATTAGGCATCAAATCCTATATTGAATTTTTCTTGGCTTGATTATCACCTTGTAAGTAATTGGGACTTTTCATCATTCCCCAGCTTCTGTATTGAACCGGACTCCAAATGTTGGATCATTGGGTCGGCTTGTATCATCATATAGTCCACAGCTTGTATCTATCCGAGCTATTCTAAATCCGCAGCATATTTACTTTAATATCATCATATGTTGAGCTTGTGATACTCTCCAATGCATGGTTTCAATCCCGCAGCAGAATTTCCAGTAAATTATGGGCACATATAACAGCAGTGATCTCTTCATAATCTGCAAAAAAATTCCAAGATCTAGTAAGCTGGTGATTTGGCAAGCAGAAGAATGATGATACCACAACATCTACTCTCTTCCTCAACACTGTTGGGTCATCAAAGTAACTCATCAATGACAGTTTCTAACCCCCTTAAGTTATCACCTGCATTCTTGCCAAAATAGTTATCCCATCCAATACTTCAAATCTCAAAATCCCTAGAAAAAAATAGTCCAGATTTTTGAGTATTTGGGTGGCTAAGTTAAACCCTAAATAGAAATGGGTTGCTAGGGATCACAAGTGTTTCTCTTGCACACATTAGCTGGATTTGAACTCTAAATAATCCATTATCTAAGGATAACCAAGCTCCAAATTGTAATTTCAATCTGCAATCTCTGCCTGAAATTAACCTTGAAATCTAAAGACATGATGAAAATTGAAAGTAGGCAGAAACAAAAAAATTGTTCTGATATGAAAGAGAAATTATCTTAAAGATGTGCAAATATATGGCTCACCTGTTTTAGTTTCCGAAGCTCTGGCACCCAGATGAATTTTCTCGAGCACGTCAGAATTGTTGGAGAGCCAAAAACTGGTCTAATTTCTGATTCCCAGAAGAAGAATCAAGATAGAGCAAGGAGTAAACATCAGTGCCCTCGAGAGTGATCAAAACGAATCGGGGGTCAATATTCACAAGCACAGATAATCCCGATTTGAAAGTCCCGGGCAGTTCCTGACTGAGTACAAAGGAAACTGTCCTGCTTCTACTTTCACTGCTGCTTCCATCATGATTGTGATGAGATGTCACAGAGCAAGCCAGATTAGGGTCAGTGTAAGGGATGCTGAATGTCTGACCATCTTTCACCAACCTTGATGCTTGTGCAGTGCAATTCACAGTTCCATCAAACCCCGAGAAATTACCAAAATGAACATGTTGGCTTACTCTTGCTTGCACTTGCCACACACCCAACAACAACACTAGTAGTAAAAATGTCCATGCTATCACCATGGCTGCTTCCACATGCATCAGCCTTGCCATTTGTTAAAGAAGGGTTTAGGGCTTTCCTTTTGCTGTAAGGCAAAAGAAGGGAAAAAGAAAATCTACTCAAACAAGTTGAGCAAACCCTCACACAAGTACCCAACAACACATGTAGAACAAAATCTTCACCCACCCAACACTCAAGTTCTAGAACAAAATCCTTCACACACCCAACACCCAAGTTCTAGAACAAAATACATACAGACAGCATCCACTCAATGGAGAGAGATAGAGAGAGACAGAGCCTCTGAAGAAAACCCTACTTCAAGTGAAGCTGCTGTTTGCAGATATTCATAGAATGCTAGCAGAGAAGCACTTCTGTTGTTTATAGAAATTTGCAACTGTGCCAAGATGTTAGAGCTTTCAAAACAGAACATTGAAACTAGAAAACACAAGGAAACCGATCCCTAGAAACACTCAAATTCTCCACAAACTTCCTCCATCAAAACAGCAACTTGGATCAATTTGTTGCAATTTTTAGCTGCTGATTTCTGCCGATCATTCAACTGAGACCCAAGGGTCTCAAGTAAGTACTGTAGCCCTACATTATCATTAAATGCATAAAATTAAGACCCTGCCCCCCCAAAGAAAAAAGAAAAAAAGGGACTCAACTCGACAAAATTTGTTCCAGGAATTTACACCCTCCTCTCTCTGTCTCTCTCTCTCTTCTTCACACACTCTTGACACCCATCATCACGAGAAACAAAATCTAGCACCTAGCCCTGAAATACTAGGTGCTAGATTTCAGAAGATTTTGTAGCAAAAGCAACAAACACCCACTAGTCTGAAAACAACAGGTTTCTCTTCTTCACTGATCAACAACAACAACAACAACATGAAGATACATATTCAAAAGATCCAGACCCAAAACTGTTGCAACCTTGCAGCAACGAAGAGAGAGAGAGAGAAAGAAAAACAAAAAACAAACACAGAGTACTTGGAAGTGAAAAGAAAAACAAAAAGAAAAAAGGGTTTTGTCATTTTGATCCAAACACATAGCAAACAAGTTGCAGAATCATTCACGAACTGATTCTTCTGCAAATTCCTCTCATCTGAACAGTCAGTCACACCTAGTGAACATTCCTCAAAATGTGGGACCAAACAAAATGTGGGAAAAACACTACATCATGGGCTTCTTGGGTGCATGCTGCAGTTCCTTATTGGTTGAGCAGAATTTTAGGCTATTCCCCAACTGTGTTTCATCACCTGTTTTGGCTTATGCTATTGGGCAGGGGGATATGAATTTGTGGGGGGACATAGTTCTGTCCCTTATTAGAGCAGCATCTCCAGAGAAGTGCTCACTCAGCAGTGGTATGTGACCCTCCAAACATGTTTCTCACATCCAAGTTTAGTTATCTCCTTTTTAGTTACAGGCACAACAAGTCTGAAGAGCCAACCAAGTAAAGTCTAGAGAAAACTGTACACAACAGCAGTAGTATGTGACCCTCCAAACACGTTTCTCACATCCAAGTTTAGTTATCTCCTTTTTAGTTACAGGCACAACAAGTCTGAAGAGCCAACCAAGTAAAGTCTAGAGAAAACTGTACACAACAAAACAATGGGCCAACATCAGGCTTCCTCACAGTACCAAGTACTATCAAAAAAGTCAAAGGAAGTTTTTTTTGTGGGTATAAAATTCTTTTTGAAAAAAACTGAACCCATGATGTCGGTTAGTAGGTAGGTACTGTCCTCGCCTAAGTACTCAAGGCTCTAGCTATTATTATATAGAATACATACAAAATGACCCATTGGGTTTTTTGGCTTTAACTTTTTTGCCATGACTCATTCTTCCAATGGTTCACCACCATCACTTTGACCTAATTAGTTTTTAAGTGCCACTAGGTAGGTCCCAAACTCTCTTTTGTTGCAAATTTTTCAACTTGTACTCCCATTCATGACACAACTAAAGGAAGTTTATGTTAACTTACTTTTGCCGTATGAAAAGAGGAGTAAAATAAAATAAGATTTCAAGGGTCATTGTTATGTGTAACCCATTGTTGTGGGGTAGTTGAGCTATGACTTCAACTGGGTACTTGGGCCATTTCATAGCCAAACAAGGACATCAACTACTACTACCACTAACCTTTGGCAAGTAAGCTAAGACATGTGTCCTTTCTTTTGGTTTTTTCCTTCTTTGTATAGTGTTTTGGTTCTAATGTGGGTTGGCAAGTTTATGTCATTGTCGATGTAGCATGCTTTATTTACTTAACTTGCCCACCTACAACATGATGTATAATATTCTCTCCACAACATGGTTAGATGTGGTGTCACGCATGGGTTATGTGCTTTCTTTTTTTTGGGTTGTCAGATGGTTCATGCAAGAAATATGATGATGTTGAGAATCCCACTTAGATCTACATTCAATTTCAAACCTTTAAAATGTATGTTCATTACAATACTAAACTAGGGTAAATAGGCCAGTCACCAAACACTTAGTAGTCCAAAGAGTTGGAGTTCAATGACCTTGCATTTTATGGCCTTCACATTCAAAGACTTTTGGTATTGCACTAGTCTTGCCACCCAATAGCCCTTTAGAAACTCCAAAAAGGATTAAAAATGCACAAGTTGGCGGCCTCCCAAAGTGGGTTGGGTCTTTGGAAAAAATCCTCCATAAAACACACTTCTGCCCTTTAGTTCTCTAGCCTCGCAGGAGTGCTGTAAGTTCAAGTCATAACCAGTGTTGGACTGGTATTGGATTTTTAACATACTCATTTGGTACGGGTATTTGACTTTTTTTGAAATTTGTATACCATGGCACTGCTGGCATATTGAGGCAAAAATATGAAAACTCATACCATGTGATATCAATATGTACAAAATTTACAATTTTCACACAATGGTATGATTATCATGGTATTGAAATGTGTGATATTAGAGGGGTACATAGTATGAATATGAATATGTTGATTTAATGTGTGATGCCACAAAAAAATGCAACTTTTTTGCTTAAGTTGAAAAGAAAAAATTCTTGACGAACCCTTAAACAAACCAACAAAACAGTGGCCACAACAAAATTCATTCGTAGATGTCCCAAAATCATCCCAAATGTGTCATTGATCAAATGCTAAAGCTCTTAAGTTGAAAAAACATATTATTATTAATTTTACTAATATTATAAAAGGCATAAAATCAATAAAATTCATCTACACAAGTAGATCTTAAGTTGGAAAAAAAACCATCACTTAATAAGTCATATATCTAGCAAAAAATATTATGATAACTTTGATTTGAAGAGGTCTTACATTCATCACTAATGTATCATTGATGAGAGGCAAAAGTTGTCAACATTGAAAAGCCACCCTTAGTTATAATGTAACAGCTTCCCACCATGCTGAAAATATATATAGTTTACAATTTACAACTCACACCTTACACCCTAGAAAAGTTGATACTCATACCATGGCATCGATGCTCAAAAATAGTTGTGTATGAATATAAATCAAGGTACTTAAAATGTTGTTATTAGTCAGATCTTATATGAGTCGAAATATCCAATTTTCACATACCATGACAATATGGTTTCAACTACAATATGATGAGCAAACCATACCCGACTGATTGAATATTTTCATATTCATATTAATACCTAGGTTGATATCCAAATACAACCTATATACCAATCCAACACGGGTCATAACTAATCATTCTATAATCTATCACCTATACATGTACACCTTCTCACCATAAAAGCCATACCTAAAATACAAAAAAATTATTTGTAATTATCAAACACATTTGTATTAAGACCAAAAATGACCAAATAAATTCATCCCCAACCAAAGTGACCATATAACCCTATTACCAATTAGTTTCTTGTGACTAAAAGTGACCAAATACCCATTACCAAACACGACTATGCGAACATTGATCAAATGTTTCTTGACAATTTTTTCACATTTTCCAATTTCCAAACAACATATTACCCTTGATTGTTCTTCAAGTCCTTCAAAATCTCTAAGCAAAATAGTAAACTATGAATGTTCAATAATAAACAATTTGTTGCATAGTTAACAACAATGAAAAAAATTATAATCAGGTCTGGCTTGTATTAGAAGGTTGTTTGATTGCCCACCTTTGTTTGACTATGAGCGTAATTGCCCTAACAATTCCTTAAATCAATTCTTATGATTTTCATTTGTACAAAGCTTGTTAACAAAATCCCATTTGTTATTAGCACTAAAACCTATCATGAACACCAACTATTATTACAAGCATAATGGACATGACTAATTATTTCATCACATGTTTAAGCATTAACCCAACAATACATGACGATGAAAACCTAAATGAAGACATGAAATAAGCAAAGAAATACCTAAAGAAGATTGTACTCACAAGACAAAAAAAACTAGTGTTGAATCAAATTGAAAGTAATGGGTTGTATTACATCTATTTGCATAATCCTATTTCAAAAACTTGGTCATGAAAGCTTCCATTAAGCCCATCATCCAAAGCCCATTCTTTGAACAATTTCTAAGATATCGAATATGGATAGAAAATGAATGATGAAAGAAACTTCAATAATGAACACCAAACTACACTACATGAATTAGTATGCAAAATATGCTTATATATATTGTTTTAGAACTTTTACACGTGTTCTAGAATTGCGGTTAGTCGATGTTATTTATGACATAAATTACAATGACTAGGGTCAATAGAATCTTTCAAAGTTGAACATGAATAATGGACATAAATTTGAAATTTATGAAAAATTGCCAAAAAATGTGTTGACAAAAGACTTATAAATTATGTGCTTCAATCAATCTAAGGAATGCACAATTGCTCTTTGAAGATGAGCTTATGTATTCTTTTATACTAGAGATTTATATTTCTTTTCTATTGAATGTTTTGGAATTGTTTCAATGTTTTCACAATCATCTTGCCATGAATGAAATTACTTGTTTAATTTAATTGGTTCTTTTGTAAGTGATGTGGCAAGTTGTGAGATCAAGATATTGGGTTTAGGGTCTAAATAGGTGTTTTTAACTCTTCATGATTCATGAATTTGGCTCCTTTGGCATTTGGTTGGATTATGATTATTGTACCTTGGTAGCTTCAACACTAGTTATATTATTTTCAGAAATGTTGAAAATTTTTAAAACAACAAAATTGTGAAGGAAATTAAGGAATCTTTTAAACTATTTTTTTAAATTATATTTTTGACCAAAATTATTTATTTTTTAGACATAGTAGCTTCAAACCTTCCCTGATTTGTGAGTAAAGGTCACCTTATCATCATGTTGAATCTCTAAAATAATGGATGTCTAGCAAATAGGTCCCTAAGATAGGATGATACCATGTTATTTTGATGACAAAATTTCACCATTTTGCGAAAAAGATTGCCCAACAACATCAACAAAGGTTTTCGTCAAATTTTGGATTTCTTTTTGTTTTTTAAATATCACCAAATTTGTACCAAAGGCTCTCGCAAGTTTTCACTATATAGAAAGATACGAAGAATTTTTAATGTCAATCTACTTCGAATCTTGTTGTTAACGATTGATTGCTTGTTTGGCAACATCACAAAATAATAATAATAATATCCCTAACAAGACTACCCTAACACCAATATGAACAATTGGAAAGGAAAATATCATGTAGACACTAAACTAAATTGTAAATCCCCTTTTGCTACTAATGACACATCTACTTATGAAAGAAGGGAGCACAATATTAATGGGTTCAAGGAAGGCTTTCCAATTCAAAGTGCTTTTTTAATGATCTATGTGAAAACTTTGGGTACCCTAAGACCTAGGCTGATTATGCACTAATTATTATTTTTTTTAAATTGCTGAAAATTCTGAAAAATACATACTTGCCCATGCCATGCCATGAAGCTTTGAAGTGAAGTGCAATAAATAGCTCATTATTTAGTGTAATGCCAAATTTATTATTATTTATATGCCAAACATAATGATAAGTGACAAAAAAAAAATTTTAAAATTATTAGGCACTTTGCTGCTGAACGAGCCTAAAATACTAAGGTACTTAAGAAAGTGGTGTAAATAAAGATTTGTTTAACATTCTTTAGTACAAGTTTTTGACAAAGAAGAAAGAAATGAAAAAAATGGGGGGCCCCCTTCGCTTCTCATTGGTTGCATGTAAATTCTATTCCTATTTTTGGCCTAGGACTAACTAATGGCACTTATTAATTAGTTGGGGGGGTGCCTCACAAGTCCAACTTTTTTTTTTTGTTTTTGGGCAATGAGCCAATTTGATTGGCCCATCAAAAAAAAAAAAACAAGTTGAAACTATGGAGGCTCCCCATGATAGAAGATTCTATGAAAAGATGGAGTGTCTCCCTCTTTAGCCCCCACCTATATGTTTCCATTGGGGAACTTGAAGGGAACATGTTGGGAACAAAGGAAAAATGAAAAAAAAATTCCTCCCTTCCCCCCCCGGCCCCCGCCCCCCCCTCAAAACTTAAAAGGAAAAAAAATCAATGCACTTTGAGTGCATGCTGAGCCTTCCCATTGGCTGCATGCATGAAATTTCACTTTCCAAAACTGTTCATCACCATTTTTGTCCTTAGCTAATACCCCCATTATATATAAACTGGGGTTACAATTGGATTCGTGAATGGAACTCGGAAGTTGGTTCTAGGTCTGGTTCTTTACCGAGAATAATTTCCGATTTTGATTCCAGTTTTGAAAATTAGACCCGGTTGCTGTCCAGTTTTGAATAAACCGGACTGGAACTGGGAGTGAACTGCCGGTTAATTTTCGATTAGCCCTGGTTCTAGTCCTCTGTTTCAAAAATCTCAATTCCACGGTACTAATTCCACATATACTAAATAGAATTAAGAACTTGAGTTTTGGTCCGATTCTTCTTCGAAACAAAAAAATCCAGTTTTGGTTCCAAAAATCAAGCCTGGTTTTGATTCAATTTTTATTAACTGGAACCACAACCGACCATTCTCACCTGCCAAACTGGGTACCCACCCAACACTAGTTAGTTAGTACCAAGGTACGAAGGTAGGTCCTGGTTCAGGTAAAGTTTCGAAACACAGCCAAAGGGGCCTGTACTCGGAGAGAGATGTCAAGAAGATTTAGCCAAATTTGGCTACAGGTTAAGTTGAAAATAAAACATCTTTGAAACCCTGCTTTGTAACGACTATATACTTGTAAGAGCCTTATAGTCTAAAGATGGCAATTTTTTCTTCCTTTTTTTTTTTTTTTTGGAATATGTGGCTAATTTAGGGGATTTTTCCCCTAAAAATTCCTTTGTAGAAGTCGCAACCCATTTCTTTTTTTCAGACAAATTTTCACCAAGGACCTTCGGGTTACGATTACAAATACAGAACACAAGGTATACTTGGCATACATATTCCTCAAATTGTTGAGAATTTTTAAAGGTTAAATTTGAAATTGAGGAGCCTTGTTTCTTCAAATTAAAACTATATATATTCCATAAGAGAAGTGCCAATTGTGAGCAGTGTTTTCTTTTTGGGCGAAATTTCATCAAATTTCCACCTAAAAAAAAATTATTTCAACCTATACAAAGGATTTTGAAGAGAAAAAATGGCCGAAATTCGCCACATTTCAAAAGAATTTTTTTTTTTTCCAAATCACCAGATTTTTATGATAAGTTCCACTAGGTAGCCAAAAATATAGAACGATACTGGTTTTTATTTACTTTCATATCTAGTATTAGCCAAATCTGGCTAAACCCTGTTATGGATCGGCTTACATCACAGAATTGAAAAGAAAGGGTCACAAATGGTTTGTTACGCACAAGAGACAATTCATTCGGCTAGGCTACGACGGAAACAACAAATAGCTATATAACTTATTGCACCTGGTCGTATTTCAGGACTCGGGCCACCACGATCATACTTACATTAAGCCGGCCGGGATCCACCACAAAAGGGATACTCACATAATCTATATCCGGACTCCGGAGACGAAAAGGCGAAGCAATCGAGCATGCCATGACACACCCACTAGATGCCAGAACCGAGAGTTATCCTCATGACTCAGCTCAAGCATCTTACCGACTCATCATCATCATCATCACCCATCATCGAAATATCTTCTTTGTTTTATGTCGCCAAAACAAAATAATTTATCATTTTATTGGCAATTGCCCCTTTCACTTCTCTTTTCCTTCAGACATCATCATATACACAAGGAACCAATTGCTTTGTAATAATAATAATAATAATAATAATAATTTCTTTGGAATTGGTTTGCATCTGATTTAATTTTAATATCCTAAATCTCTCTTTCTCTTTATTAGGTCTAGGGTTTTTTTGGGGGCGAATTTTCACCACTTGGCAACAATAATAATATTAATTAATTAATTTTTTAATTATTAAAAAAAACGGTTCCAGTCATACATACAAAGGATTTTTGTGAACCAAAGTCGCCAAATTCAAATTTCAAGGAAAAAAAATTCTAAAATTGTCATATATTTAGATAATAGGTTCCAACAAGTTGCCATAATATATATAGCAAGATTTTTTTACTTTCCTCTCTAACCTTTAGCCAAATTTGGCTAATTCCTCTTGTGGATGATGATTGCCAATGTGACCGTATCACAATTTTTTTTTTAAAATTTCAAAATTTAAATAAAAATCCCCTGCTTTAGGTACTTGTAGGATAATTTCTTTTCTTTTTTGTATTAAAAAAAGTTCACATTTACAAGAACTAGAAGTATGATATATTATTTATTTGACATGTAAGACATAAAATAAAAATACATTTTTAAAAAAAAACACTGTTTCATGCAGATTTGTCGCATTTTGGCTAATTTATTTTTAGAAATGGCGATTTATTTTCCCAAAAAAAGGGAATTTTCGACAGAATATTCCCTTACTTTTAAAAACAATTCCTCAAAATGGCGAGAATTCGCCACCCCGAAAATAAAGTAAAAATTTTCTTTTCTTTTCGTTTTTTTTTTGGGGCGAATTTGTTGGCAACTGGAATGCACCTTTCTTTCACACTTTCTCTGTTTTCAGGCTCCTTTTCTGGCCTCTCTTGTGTTTTTGCACCAATTTCTTCTTCGTCATCTTCTTTCTGAATGCTGCTCTTGTGCAGTCGAAGAACATGTTGCGATTTGGCGTCGGCGCTGGGAGGAAACTCCGGGAGTGAGAATGGAAGTGAGAATGACGGTGGTTTTTTCAGTATTGTGACGGGGCCGGGGAGCCACGGATTTGAACCGGAGAAGAAGAAGAAGAAGAAGCAACCGGGGACACATACAGACAGGAAGGAAGGAGAGTGCGGGAGGGAGAGATGCCACCAATAGATGCAGGAGTGGCAGCCAGGATTGTGGGGCAACGAGAGGTGATGATCTCTTTGGCAGGCCTTTGTCTGGTTCTTCTTACGCTTCTGTTAGGGAGAGTGAACTCCGCCGTCATCTTGCTCACTTCCAGCAACGAGACATGGTCTTTTCCCGATGCGGAAGCCAATTTTGGTATGTGATTTTTTTTTCGAATTTTCTAAGTGTTTTGTTTTGTTTCTTTTTTTTTCCTTGCTTTTTGCTTTGTGTGTTTCAGTCTTCTTCCCTCTCTTTCCTACTCTGATTGATGCTGTTTTTTTTATTGTCACAAAACCTAACCTTTAACCTAAATCCTCACCATGCCTGGCTGGAAAACAAAACCAAGGAAACAGCCAAAAAAAAGTACGAAACAAACACTGATGACTATGGAAATGCTCCCACACTGTTTTTCCAATTTGTCTCCTCATTAGACAAAGGCATCTTCTTTTGTGTCTCACGGCTGCTTGCTGCTGTGTTGAGCAGTTTGATAACTGGAGGTGACAAAAGGAATGTTTGCACAAGGAATAAGAATTGCCTCTTTGGATACACCATGGATACACCATTGGCATGCATGTTGACAGAAATACCCTAGCATCTCGGATGCAGTGTGCCTTGAGTCCACAACCCCTTGTGAGGTGCCAGTGCTTCAATTATGAAACACGGATTGATGGTGTGCATTCTGTTAGCTATTCTTCTACAATGGCTTCACCACTGTGCTCAGTCATCATGTTTATATAGGGCAGAACTGATCAACTGGGGGTCAACATTCCCAGCCTGTGTTTTTTTAAAATTTTTATTGTCGTTGTTGTTGCATTCTTCAAAATGCACAAATCTACTGGGAAAGCATGCAGAAATCACTTGCAGTGCCAGCCTTTCTGCAGCTTTTGGTGAACTTGAATTGGCAGGCGATGTTCTGGGACATGGAAGAAGTCTGTGGTCAAGGAGTTGGTTGAATGGCGAGTTTCTTTTGTGTTTCATCATTTCTACTAGAAGGAAAGAGGGAACTGTTGGTCAGTGGATTGACTTTTATTGTATTTTGGTTGGCAGCTCCTCGGATTCCGGCAGCTGGCATTATGGGAGTGCTGCATAAGGCAAATCCACAGGATGCCTGTTCACCTCTGGTCAAAGATCCAGACTCACAGAGAAGTTTGCTCCCTCCTTTTGTTGTGGTTGCCCGTGGGGCCTGCAATTTTGATCTCAAGGTGCGACATGCTCAGGAAGCTGGATTTGGAGCTGTCATTGTTTATAACAATGTTGACGACCATGAACTTGTTACCAGTATGACCCCCCTTACTCCTGTTGCAAAGGAAGCTGTTTTTAGCATATGTCTTTGCTTCTCAAGTTTTGGATTCAAATATTTAGCTAAGGCTTTTAAGGAACTCTTTCTAAGTGCTCAAGCCTTGTTTCTCAACTGTTGTCAAGAAACTGTTACACAGATTTCCACCCTGTCAGCCTGTGTGTATTCCTTTGATATCTGATGTCCTCACCCTACTGGAATGCTCTTATGTGAATAGAGGGGGGATTTCTGATCATATGCTCTTTGATGGAGGACTTTGAGAAGTGAACTGTAATATGTTTCAATACCTCTTCAATCATTCTGAAATGAAACAAATCTCAGAAGAGGCTTGAAATTCCAAAGAAACACAATGTGGAATGATTGTCAACCCTGGCAGCCTCCTTCATCATCTCTAGGACAAACCAGGGTCTAGTTTGGGTGATGTACCCCAATGCTTGTAGCAATATGTTATTCATGATGAAGATGATTGTTTGATAGCTTGTGAATCATCTGGCAAGGAGAAGATGATCATGATGAAGACACTAACAAGGTTATGACCACACTGATTGTTGGGATAGGTACCAGCAAAGTGTTGTTTTGGAGTTGTCTCTGCAATCTCACAGATATATGCCTAATGCAATCTGGTATTTCTGGTTGTAAATTGCAGTGTCAGGAAATTCAAATGACTTGAAAACCTATGCTGTCTTTGTCTCAAAGTCATCTGGACAGGACCTTCTGCAGTATGCAGGGGACACAAGAACAATCTGCTATATAATGCCAGCATTTGAGAATACAGCATGGTCAGTAATGGCGGTCTCCTTCATCTCTTTCATCGGAGTGTCGATTGTCCTTGCAACATTTTTCTTTGTGAGGCGACACCGGCTTCACCAACTGGCACCCCAATTACTCCTGACCAGGGAGCCATTAGGGATGAGCATAAGTGATGTGAAGGCTCTCCCCAGCTTTGTGTTCAAATGTGCGGGGGAAGGAAGAGGAACTGCAGAAACCTGTGCAATCTGCCTTGAAGACTATGAGGCTGGTGAGAACCTGCGACTGCTTCCTTGTCACCATGGTAAGAGCGCTCTCTCCCTCTGTGTGTCATGGATGGAAAAGCAACTGAACATTTTGCAAAATTGTGTTCCATGGACTTAGCTGGCAGTCCTATGCTAATTAGATTGCTGATTATTAATTGTTTGTCGCTAGGTAATGGTTTTTGCAAATGTTTCTGGTTTGTCCATTTATAACTGGGAGAGCCTCGGTTGTTGTGAATTGTGCAGAGTTTCATCTTGATTGTATAGACCAGTGGTTAACAACGCGACGTGCATTCTGTCCAGTCTGCAAGAGAGATGCCCAGTCCAAAACTTGTGAACCTATTCCCATAGAGACCACTCCTTTGTTAGCTGCAGTTGGTAGGGCCCTTGGTGGTCCCATTCATGTTGGAACATCAATTGCCTCCACTCAAACATCTTCCTCATTCAACCCTCCTGCATTCCCATCACCAATTCACTCTCCAGATGTATACACTGTTGTTATACACACATGTCCAGAACAAAGAGGTGCATACTTATGCTAGCCCCTATGGAGGAAAGGTGAACTTGGTGGTCTTTTGCAAGAGGCAGCCTTACCTGGTGTTATGAGCAGAGTAAATCTGGAGTTGTTTGTAGGAGTACGTTAACTTGAGGTGTAGGTTTTGGTGTATCATACAGTATATGAGTTTCCCATGGCCATGACAATGTATGTCAGTTGGTGTGGTTTGCATCCTCTGTGACAAGGACGCAAGGGTGGCGTAAGACTATGTACCAGCAAATAAGGTGGGATCTTGAATTCAATCCCTTTCCTTTGTTTTGGACTTGGATGGTGGCACATCACATAGCAGCCCATTGGCTGCAGTTGAGAGACCTCAAGTTGCTGAGAAGCAGTTTTGAGCACATTGCTGGGTTTTGTGGACAATGTGCAAAGTCCTGAGTTTGTGTTGTTGTAGCGTAGCTATTTGTAGAAACTAGTTTAGTCATCATGATGGTCAGTCAATGCTAGTGGCTAATTACATTACTTCCTATTTACCCTCTATTTCTCAAGCTGGGTCACTGATTTCAAAGTAAGCTGCTGCAGATTTTGAATCTGCTTCATCACCATGTGTCGTTAAAACATCTTCGCTTTCGCCATGGTCATTCGATTTTTCAACTCTATATACTAAGTTCTACCTGGCAGATCTAACATCTTGTATGAAAGTTCCAATTAATAGTGTGTTTGGTTAGATGTTTAAGTTTCTCCATAGTTTGTGGAAGCCTTAGACTTAATCGCTTGGTTAGAACTTTTGATAGACAATCTGTTCCTTTCTTTTGGTCATTGCACTTACCAAGATAATGCATTCGTATCTGCGTGGGTACTAATTGCGCAGTCTATTTAGCAAATCTCTACCTCATTTCCTGTGAGTTTGATTTTTTGAAGCATCATTTGAAGTCAAACATCTGCCCTAAGATTTTTACCTCTTTTCCTAGGAGTTTGATATTTTGAGGTGTCTTGTGAAGCCCAATGCCTGCCTTGTTCTGCTTTGGAGATCATCTCTAGTTTGTAGGTTTGTGTATGGTCTTTTTGTCCCAAACTTTCCAGACATTGAGAGTTTTATGTACTGGAAAAAGATTCTTTGCATCTTAAAATGTCTTGGGAGTTAAATTGTCCTTCTAATGGCTTCTCTTGTAACTTCTTGGATGTAGCCATGAATCCAAGTCCTAGAGATATTTTTGGTGTTAACTTTAATAAGTTGACTCAACTACAATATGCAGGTATTGACATGATTTTTATACCTAGGGTCCATTCAAATCTTTTTGTTGGACATTATCAACAGTCAGTTTTAGATGTGTTCTTTAAATGTTTGAGGTGTTGTGGTTCTAAGTTTTCTGCATTTCTCTGATGGTTAATAGTCTTATTGTCCATTTGAGGAGTAAAAGGCTACCCTCTAAAGTTTCTCTTGTAGAGTACCACATGTATAGAGGTTTGTTCAATGAAGAGAAATCTCTCCAAAATATTGTATATCTAGAGTCTTGTACATTGGGAGCTTATCTAAGCCCATTTGGTCTTTATGTTTGTCTCCTCCCTTTTATCTGTTATATTCTGTTCTTGCTTCTTTTGTGTCTTCTGGTTTTTCCCTTCTGTGATGATGTAAAGTTGTTAACTAATATTGGAACTGAGTCTTGTGGTTGCTTCCAGACTTGGAACAAAAACTCAATATGCAGGCTAGCGATCGTTAACTGGCCTACATTCACTGCGAGGAGCTGATGAATTCAGGGGGGTAAATTCTGATAAATAAGTCAATATAAGTAGCAATCGAGGTCCTTGTACAAATGAGAGATTGTTTCTATTGTTCATACTACTAGGTTTATAAGTAGCAATCGAGGTCCTTGTACAATTGAGAGATTGTTTCTATTGTTCATACTACTAGGTTTATAAGTAGCAATCGAGGTCCTTGTACAATTGAGAGATTGTTTCTATTGTTCATACTACTAGGTTCATAAGTAGCAATCGAGGTCCTTGTACAATTGAGAGATTGTTTCTATTGTTCATACTACTAGGTTTATAAGTAGCAATTGTGGTCCTTGAACAAGTGAGAGATTGTTTCTATTGTTCATACTACTAGGTTGATTCTTCTGATTACGAGGTACTATCGCAGGTATCAGAACAAGTGAGAGATTTGTCACTGCTGTTCATACTGCTAGTTTTATACTATCATGGGTATTGGAACAAGTAAGAGACTTGTCACTGTGCTTCCTACTGCTAGTTTTATTCTTTGTAAAAACCTCCGTGAATTCCATTCCACTAGTGTAGTCGAAGGCATCCTGGTTGATGAAATGCCTATGTTTGTTCTTTTACTCTTGTACAATGATACCCAACAGTTACCCTAAAGCCTAAACCCACAGATTATCATGGTAAACACTTGAGAAGTAAAACTTGTCAATTTCTTCCACTGGGCAGCACCCTTGGGCTCGGGTGTAATAATGGGCTGAGGTCAAGGGGCCATGAGAGCTTGTTATTTACCCTTCGCTCTTAGTTCTAGTTCCACAGTTTTCTCATGAAAATCAGCAGTTCTTTGAAAATTCAAAGAGCTGCCCAAGAGTAGTGATCTTTTTGCACTTGGCACTTCTTTACAATAAGCCCTTCCCTTTTGGCACCTCTAACAATTTCCTCACCAAATAGCTAGGCAATGCACAAGGGATAAAAATGAGGTGCTTTCTATTAGGTTTGTAAGTTCTTTCATTACAACTTTGGGCAATGCATATGGGATAAATTTACTGTGCTACTTGCTATTAGGTCAAAAATGATGAATTGGTTTTTCAGATTTACGACTCTCCAAACTTTGAGAGATTATATCTTCCTCATTCAAAAACTTGTTTGAGTGATTTAAAAAGTTACAGGTGCATCCCATAATGGTCTACATTTATCTTTAGACTTTAAAAACAAAGAATTATTATATGAAGAAGAGGGAGACCTATATAATATGTGAAGTGTTAAATCACCCAACTTGGTTATCCTAACACTTTTGGTAATAGAAATTATACTCAACATAGTGAGTTGATAAGGGAACACCCAAAAGGCCAATGCATAAAAGGGTGGTGTTTTTCACCACCCTTTTATGCATAGCCTATTCTTACAAACTATAAAAGTATGAAAAAGAAAAGAATTTTATATTCTTGTTTTGACAATGCAAAGTGCACACTTTTTATTAAGTTTAAGTTATTTAGTAATGGGCGAATCAAAGAGGGCTCATTGCAAACTAAGAAAAAAACTTTGTGTGCACTTGTCCTTGATTAATTAAAATATATCACATTATAAAAATTATATTTACATAATTTTGCTCTTGGAATCACGTTGGGGAACATTTTGAAAACTAATTAGGAAATTAAAGGAACTTGATGAAACACTGTGGAACCATTTGGGGAACTTGGTGGGAACTCCAAATTCCAAATAATCCAAAATTGCTTAGAAATCAACTTTGAAATTGTCCCCAAGAATAAACCAAAACTAATTTCAACCTAAACTTTGAACCTAAGGTTGTTAAAAAAATTGGACCTATTAAACATGGAACTATTTGTTGAAAGAAAGTTAACCTAGCCTTAGAAATTGATGGGTTTTAATTTTACAAAATATTCCTTATACTAGGAATTGAAAGGTTTTTCCATTTTAAAAAAAACTTTAAACCCAAACCTAAAAGTTCTTGTAAAAACAATGTGTGGGAATATACTTTTTTGATATATCATTCGATAAAGGTTTTTTTTTTTTTTTTTTTTTTTTTTTTTTTTTCCTTTGTTTTAATTTTTTTTTACATTTTAAAAAATTTATTAGTTTAAGGTTTGTATTAACTAAGTTTTTTTTTTTTTTTGGGTAGTTGGGTATGGTTTGGGTAT
>Ga0116231_10003284_pt1 | contig 33743 bp, 14 predicted proteins | sample S1TSphgellanicum_2_FD_89695 | JGI IMG/M metagenome (GOLD analysis project Ga0116231, IMG submission 89695) | Host-associated microbial communities from peat moss isolated from Minnesota, USA - S1T2_Fd - Sphagnum magellanicum MG | ecosystem: Host-associated > Plants > Peat moss > Unclassified... | reverse complement strand
TAATTTTTCAACAAAAAATAATTTTCAACATAATTATGTTTGTTTGAATAAAAATCTTTATCCAAATGTGTTTTTGTGAAGTCACATGAGTGAAACTTTTCATATGGAATTGAATTGGTACAATCAACTCATATTCAATATATGATTAAATATTTCATCAAGTGTTGTAATTATTTGAATCATTTAAAGAATATATTTTCACTTTCTAATATATTGATATAGATATTAATTTTTCACAAACATATTATTTAATCATATCAATCAAAAAATGTAACATTTTTACAATTACATTATATGATAGTTGAACTATTTTATTTTGAGTATAATCTACAAAAAAAATTTAAAATATTGGTTTGGTGGAAGTTTTAAATCACATAGTTTTAAAAAAAAATGTTTGTGACAACATTTTTTGACTACTATAATGTGCAAAAATTTAGGAATCCTCCTATCCTAGAAAAATTTAGGAATCTTGTTACATTTTGGTGACATGCTTAAACCTATTCTGATTTTATTTTTTTAATCCTCAAAATAAGGCAAATTTGGGCCCTTTTTTTCAAAGTTAAATTTTTTTTTTTAAATCCTATCTATGAATGGCACTGGCTTTTTGTTTTTGGGTTGTTGTTTGGGAGGGGGTTAGAGCCAGGAAGCCAAATTTCGCCCCAAAAAAAAAACCTACTTCATGGAGAGAAGTGGAGAACAACAAAGAAAAATACAAGCTTGGCGATGACCACCACCACAACAACAACAACCAACACCACCACCTTGACAGAACGTAGCACTTGCAAATTGCAATACTGTACTAGACTCGAGCATGCACTAATAAGAAGAAAGTAGGTATGTGTGAGATGATGAAACCCTGCCAAACTTTACAAAAGGAAAAGCACCCATCTGGAAGGTGAAAGGGAGGAACAATAGGTTATGTATGCATGTGCGAGCTTCGGGACAAAATAGGTAGTAGCATTGATTGACAGTGTCAACGCCTACCTAACCCTGCATGTCATGGGAAAGTTGTTGTAGTAAAGACACAAGAGACATGGTGGTGGTGGTGGATATGACTTAATGCTTAAAGACTTTACGAATCAAATCAGTTGTCATTTGATGATGCATTTGATGATGCGTAACAACTGAAATTGAATGACCCACTTGCAAGTCTTAAATCTGCCCCTAGAATTAAGCTATCTTTGAGTTGTCAATCTGGGTAATATATTCATTCATTTGCCCATTGCTTCTCAACATTTTCAAATAATAGATTTTGATATATAATCATGATTTTTTCAATTTTTTGGTATACAATCATCGGTTCTTTATGAGGTTTTTTGAAAGCACCAAAACCAGTAGTAGTTCTTTTTGGTTTCTGACTCCAAATATAACATTTCCAGGGTTAAATTTATCCATATATCAAGATTATGAAAATTTTGTTTGTTTGACCAAATTGTGGGGGTCCCCCTCTCTCCTCTTTTGGTACTAACCACAAAGCTCTCAACAAGAGGTCTGCATGTTTGTTACTTTGCAGTTTCTGGACCAAGGGAGCAAAAACTTATCAAATTTAGAGTGACTTTTAGTCTGAAAATTAAAAGCTTTGTCTTCTAATCTCTTTTTTTTATCTTGTATCTCTTCATAAGTTGTGTGACATCTCTTTTTGGTTTTTTCAAAATTGGATTTAAAATTAGTACTCTTATCTTTTGAAATTTTGAAAAGGTTTGTTTGATAATCTTTTAAAATCTCTTCATGGGTTTTGACACCTCTTATGTTATGATGAAAAACTCTTTTTTTCTTCCTTTCATGACCTAGTTATGATTTTTCCATAAGATCTTTGAAGTGAAGCCCACTTCCACTAGAATACCTAATATTGAGATGGGTGACCCTACAAGAGAGTTAATATATTTGGGATAATGGTGTATGGGGCAACCTTAGAGTCTTCTCTTATCTCTTAATCAATTGTGACAAATCTTAGGATATTATGAAAAGACATATAGACACATAACTTTTTCTTCTTCATTTCATGACCTAACTATGGATTTCACATCACAACTCAAAAATTAAGGCCACCTACACCAGGGCAATATTGGGATAGGTAACCTTACAAGAGGTTTAGGGACCCTCTAGCACCCACTAAAGAAGGCTCATTCCAGAAAGTCCAGGTACTAGTGTAAGAGCTGGTTCATCCTGGCCTAGTGTCCCTCCAAAAGCAGAGGCCTTAACAAAGCATAAAAATCCAAAACAACCAATACCTTTTCACAAGCCTGGGATGCAGCCTTTTTTTTTAACTGCCGAAATTTCTCCAAAAAGCGAAATTAAAAATTTTTAAATTTTTAAATGAAGTGTTTTTTTGAAGGTTTTCAATAATCAGAACTGAGAAAAAAGTTTAAAATTTTGCCATATCCCTATATTTGGTTTCTAGTGTGTAGCAAAATATATCAAAGGGTGATTAAAGATTTATATTTCATATATGGTTTATAGCCAGATTTGGCTAAATCTTCACAAGAACCATCACCAATTTTTCTACATCTTTCTATGTTCAATAATCAGCACTGTGGCTCGGAAAGAAAATTCCTTAAAAAAAGGCTGCTAATATGCTTTTCTTTGGGTCAGGATAATTTCTGACCGATACCAAAATCGTATAGATTTTGGTATCGGTCAGAAATTATCCTGACCCAAAGAAAAACATGACTTTAGGAACAAGTATTATGAAGCATATTATATGATTGGCTACCATTGGAGGTCATAAATAGTGATAAGAATTTTTGTTTTTAATCCTAATTCATGACAAAATAACAACTATAAAGTTTAGACAAATCTATTTAACTGCAATAAACCCCTTTAATAATCACACCTTTGGTGACCACTTTTTTTCTTGTGACACTAATGAATTGTGATTTAAATGTATATATAATCACATTCCATATAAACCCTTACAAGATTGTGACTATAAACAAAAAAAATCTTACAAAACAGTTTTTCTATGCTGGAATAAAGGTGCCAATGGTTTAAATTTTGTATATGGGTTATTCTAAAGTCTACTATGCATTATTAGACTTGAAGAAGATTGTGATTCTTGCCTATTTGAATGTTATGATTTACATTGAGTTTGAGCTCCTTAATTATTAGCTTTTTTTTTTTTGCTAACTAGATGTTTTAATTAGGATTTTTTGTTTTCTTGGCAAGTTTGCACATTTTTTGCTTGTTTGCGTTGAAATTTTCTTTTTCTTTTTTCTTCAACTAGATTCATTGGTGTTAGTTTGCATGACTTGATCACAAAACAACACTAACAATGTCAAAGGAACTACAATTTATAAAACCCTAATATTTGTTCTAGATTTCTCCCATTATGATCACATTTTTTTTTAAAATTATAAATATTTTGTGCTACTAACAAATGTGATAGAGACTCTAAAAAATGGTGTTTCTTACTAAAATGGATGGTTACCAAAAAAATGTGACTCAAATAAGAATGTGACTAAAATGGGCATATTATAAAGGTGGTTTATTGTATATGGTTAGCTAATTATGGTTGAATTTATGATACTAATTTCACATACATATGTGTTAATATGTTCATATGTAACTTCCACATTGTAATTATTAATTGTGTGTGTATGTATTCATTATTAGGAAAAATGTGATTTAAAACTTGTTTTGTAGCCAATTCTTTATATTGATTTATAGCATTCCATTTTTACTCTTACCATTCATGTGTTAATGCACAAGGTGGAATCAAGGTCATTGGCATAACGTCCTTGGTAAAAATGAACATCTATCTATGAAAGAAGGTAGTTTTTTTTTGTTTGTCACATTTAGACTTCCCAAATCACAATGACCACAACATGCTCTTATTAAGGTCATTTCATAATGTGTAGATCTATGGAGAAAGGGTTATTGAATATCGAACAATTTTGTCATTAAAAGTTTAACAAAATCAAAGCTAATTTCTGGGGAAAATTAGGACATGATTTTGCAATTGTTGAAAAGCCCTAAGGTGATTTGTGATTTCATAACTTTTAGACCTAAGGTGTGAGAACTATCAAAATTTGAGTAGTTTTTGCCATTGAAAATTCAACTTAATAATAAAAATTAGTTTTGGAAGGTGAAATTAGTTGTGTAACAAGCTCACACTTGGCCCAATGGCACATGCTACACCATTAATCTTTGAATGAAAAAATATAATATTTTTCAATTTAACCAATTATATCTGTACACATGTTCTTCAATAGCACCTAGTCTTCACAAGGCAATACAAGTTAAATCAATAACTTGAAATGGCTCACAACCTTTTGTGTTTTTAAACCCTAGTTGATTGATTCATACAAATATAAATTAGCCTAATGATCCAAATAACTAATGGTCCTTACAGTAAGTGTAATCGGTCCATGTGTGAAAAATCTTATTAAGTAGTTGGCAAGATTGATGAGCACCTAATCAAATGCGAAAAACTAAGATACATTTCAATTTTCTTATTGAACATGGTCCTCTTAAAAACGGTGAACAACTAGTTGGACACGAAGTGCCCAAAACACGTACTAAATTTCCACTAGTGCCAAGAAAAGTTAATGATTATGATTATAAGAACAGCTCAAAATCTTCCTAATATCATTGTTATGTGTGCATGTAATTTTTTGAATTCAAGGGTTTTATCCTAAACCTTACCATACGATGATCACTACATTGTTGCTCCTGCAAGTAAAATGTTTATTGTGGTATCTATCGGTGGCCCAAGTGTGAACCTGTTGCCCAACTAATTGAATTTGAATTTTGAGTTTTTATTGAATTTTCAATGACGAAGATTATTCAAAATTCAATATCTTCTACACACCTTAGGTCTAGAATTAATGAAACCACCTCCCTAAGATCTTACTAATTGAGCAATTTCCAACAATACCCAATAGCCCATGCCCTAAAAAAATTAGTTTTGATTTGATTGAAATTTTAATGAGAAAATTATTCAATAACTCTTGCACTATAGGTCTAAACACTACAAGACCGCCTCTGTACACCTTTACTCAAACAGGGCTTTGTTACAATATAGAGAGTGCCATGGGTGGCACCTTGGTTTGAGAGTTCTCAACATGAGAAACAAACAAACAAACAAACAAACTTCCTCAATGGGTGGATGACTACCTAGTATTCAGTACTTCAGTCTGGATGGGTCCTGTATTTAGCAAACTATGACTAATATCAATCATGATTAAAAACATGTTTCCTGCAATTAATGATGGGTAGTGTCCACCATTACCTATCTCTTGAATTAGCAACTCTGAAATACAATTGAAAATATGACCCAAGACTAGTACACAAAGGTTGCTAGCAAGGCAAGGATATTGTGTTTAGATACATTCTAGAGCATAGTAGCTCAAGGGATTTTTGCCCCTAAGTAGCAGGTCTATTTTTGAAAGATGGTATTTTGGCTTGTGTTGAAACTGGAGATTAGTTATAGAACTATCGTTTGAAGGGTTTTGGTTTCTTTAAGAGGAATTTTGAAAGATTATATTTTTTTTGCATGGTGAAATATTTGAGTTTCCATAATTCTTCTTTCGCCTTAAGATACGTTTTAATCTAAATGGCAAGGCCACATTGTGACACACCCCTTGTTTACTTTATATTGGTTGATACCGAGTGGGTACCTCACCAATTATCATGAGTCATCAGGTACCTGCAAAGTATCACTGGAAATAAAAAACATTCAAAAAAATCACAACAATTTTTACATTGTGTAAAGTCCAGAGGGGGTGGCTTTATGGGAATCAGGCCAAACCCTTGGCTCCATCTTGCAGGTGCCCTTATTCCAGTAAGAGCACATCCCCTCATGCATTAATTCCATTATACATAATTGCTGAGCACACCATGATAAAACATAGTTGCATTGCAAACAACAATTAAATGCATTCAAGGAGATTAGGTGTTGAGAAAGACAAGTAACAACCAACTATGTTAAGTACATATATGAAATGACAGTAATTTTATTCTAGAGCTGTAAAAGCAAGCAGCAGCAACCCCCTAACTGGTCACTCATACTGGACTAGACTAGACTCCAGCAGTGTGAGTTTTGAGCTTCACTTTGATGATAGCATACACTACTGGGTGCTGCTCTACCTATTTATACAGTTTCTTAAATGCTACGTACCAAGTGCCTTTAATGAAGTTTGCAATATTTCCAGGGATTTCAAAGACTCTCTGTCAGACAGCATTCTTTTTGTTTGTAGTGTACCAGTCACAAGTCACCGCCTGCAGCTGGTACTTTCGGAGAAAATATTCCTACCTCCTGCACAACAGGACCCCTGCGAGAGTCTCCATTTCTTCTGCAGCGGCAGCTGCTGCTTCCTCTTAGCATCAGAAGATAGACACAAGACTTGGGTTGTATCTAATATCTACCCAAGCCTTTCCTTTTCTTCTATATAATAGATATCAAGCTTTTGATAGTTGAAGTCACACTCAACGTAGCAGCTGCTGCTTCCTTTCACTTCTGACCTGCATTGGTTCTTTAACTCTGATCTTCTGTGAGGAGTTTTGTAGTAATTGGGGTGGTCAATTTCTTGAGTTTTGGAGATGGCTGGAAAGAAGAGCTTCCTTGATGTCTTAGGAGTTTGCCTTGTGGTGGTGTTGGTGGCTATTTTGGCAGCATCTCCTCAGCAAGTGGCTCATGCCCAGCAGCAGCAGCCGCCGTGCACGCCTCAGTCGCTGAGAGATTGCCTGAACGCCCTGGAGGGAGCGGATCCGGATACATACTGCTGCAATGAGGTCAGGGCTCTCAGTACTGAGTGTCTGTGCTCTCTGTACGCCGAGTATGGCGGAGGTCAGAGTCAGAATAAGGGGAGAGTTCAGAGGGCGAAGCAGATTGCCACTTACTGCGATCCGCAGCGACGCGGAGGCTTTAACTGCGCCTGAATGATCAATTTCAAAGGTTTAGGCTCTTCTGCTGCTGCTCCTCATCAAAAAATTCTTCCATGTTGATCATAAGAACCCTCTCACCCATAATTTGGACAAATTAGTTGCAGATGGATAGTAGGTGGGCGGCAGACATGGAAACTGACCCTAACTATGTAATGAATCATGGACTCGACTCACTCGCTCTTTTGTTACGTGCAATGGTGTAGCTGCAGGTGCAGGTGAAGGAGCTGCTCCTGGTAAAGCTACTCATGGCACTAGTGCAATGCAATGCAATGCTTTGCTCTGCTGTGAAGCAGAACTGTAGGAACAACAACAGTAAAATTCATTTGCAGTGATGGTAGCTAGAGACTTGTTGGAATCTGGATCTTATGGGAACTTTCTCAGTTTGCAAACCTCACGAGGTATAGAGATTGTGTGGGTGATTCTTGTGCCTCCTGAAGAAGCTGGGCAAGATATATATATAGTTGTTCCTTGCTTCCTGGTGTTCAAATTGGGTGGTTTTTTTTTTTTTTGGTTTCATTACTTTTCTGTGGTTTTTTGTGTTGGTTGTCGTGGATGGCGGTGGCTCTGAGCTCGGAGTGCCATTGATTTACCAAACTGTTTGATTTCTATGCATCAATATTGAAATCTCTTACATTGCATTGGAGCTATAATACCCTAAAAGGAGCTCCACCCATACTTGGCATTTGGCCCTGCACAAGAGTACCTATTTCTCACTTCTAAGATTACTTCCCAAGCCTCACCTAACCCACAAACATGAAATTGTGAATCTCAGCCTTTTTCCTTTTTTTCATGCCAACTGGTAAAACATTGCACCCCAAACCGTTAAAAGCAGAATATTCTCTCACAGATTCTTTAAAATTTCCCCAGATTTTGTCACATCAGATGTAAGACAGGTTCCTAGTGTTAAATTTTTTTCCTATATTTTTAAACTGTATTGAGAGCTTTTTTCAATAACTTGTCGTCAGCAATGCTAAATCCTTTTTGGGATGATGCTCACAAATGCTCCACCACCCAAACGAGGAAACAAAAAAGATGGAGTGGGTTGTAAAGGTTAACTTATTTAATAGCACACCACGTAGACCACTCAAATTTCAAAATATCTGATCAATCAAAAACATGAAACTAGGATTGTAAAAAAGGTCATAGCCATCTAAGAGCAAACCGCCTAGAGCAAGCAATTATATTTGACTAATCAAGAGGAAGTGTTAGATTGTGTAGTGGCTTTTTGGTAAGCACTCTACAAATGATGACAGATAAACCTTGTGCCAATCTTACTATACCAATCTCAATATCAAGTATGTATCTATCTTGTACTAGTCAATCTTGGGTGCAAGCAAGGTTGAGCAACTCACTTTTTGTGACATAGTTTCACTTTTCCAGTACCCATCTTGTTTAAATGTTTCATGTGCATCAAAGAAGTTAGTCTTAAATTTGCCAATTGGAAGTTGGTTCTAAATTAATAACTTGATTATGAAAATAGATTTGTGATTACTTTTAAGTAAAAGTACACTCATTTTCTACAATGGACTTTTGAAGTTCCAACATATGGATTAATTCTCCAATTATACTTTTATTAAATAAAAGCATTGATATTAAACGTCACTCCAAACAATTTGGAATGATTAAATATGTTTTATGTTATGGATTTTAAAACTCATATATCCAAAAGCTTTCATCTGAAAATTTGAGTAAAAGTTTAGTTATGAATTTTTAAATGGTCCAAATTAGACCTTATTTTCATAAGTTCATTTGAATTCTAATTTTATTTTTATATTTTTCTTTTAGAGGCCCATGTTTTTGAAATGTTCAGTTGAGCTCTCATTCATATGGATTTTATTGGTTCATTAACAACAACAAAACAAATCCCCACACCACTAATGACATGACATTTAATTACAAATTTAACAGTTATAACATAAACTTCATATGAACTATTTTTATAGTCCACATGAACCATTCAACCTTGCATCCAGGCTTTAAAACTCAATACAAAGACCAAACATGTCATAAAAGTTTTGAAAAAAATATCCAATATTAGTACCCACCTTGTATGAAACAAAACAAAGTGCACAAATAATGTGCTAGAACCTTGAATGTAATTTGCTATTACACATTGAACTATTAGTTCACTCAAGATAACTAAGAAAACAAATTTAGACCACCAAATCCAACGATCCCATCAGCTTGAAACAAAAATATTCATGCCTACACACAACTCTACTTTGCTAAACATTTAAAATCATGGTCTCTTTTTACCATTTCCATTGGTCCTCTAAAATTCTGTCAAAAACCTACATTACCCTATTACACCTTGAATCATAAGTTCACTCAAGATAACTAAGAAAAAAACTTTAGACCACCAAATCCAACAATCCCATCAGCTTGAAACAAAAATCTTCATGCCTACACACAACTCTACTTTGCTGAACATTGAAAATCATGGTCCCTTTCCACCATTTCCATTGGTCCTCTAAAATTCTGTCAAAAACCTTCGTAACCCTATTACACCTTGAATCGTAAGTTCACTCAAGGTAACTAAGAAAACAAATTCAAACCACCAAATCCAGCAATTTCATTGCCCATAACATTTTTTTCTGCGCACCTGTACAGACACACAAGTCTATTCAATACACTCTGTATATTAGTACACTAATACTACACCAAACCGGCACTGTCCCTCCCAACCCAACGTTTTGAATTGTTGCAGCTAGAAATGGAATTTTGGTGTATGAAAGAGATTGTTTAAAAGAGTCGGAAACAAATGTCCAGGTGAGTAGAAACAGGTCTGGAAACCTCTGACCTCTATATACATGTTCATTTGCATGAAGTCTGTGTGTGACTCGTCATGGGTTCATGCTTTTCTCAATTCAAAGCTGGCCTTTTTCCCTTCAGCTGCCACACTGTCAAGGTACCTCACAATTCTTTCATGCTTCGATAGAACCTTGGATGCTGGTGATGATGATGGATGATGATGACCTTTGGAGTTCCGCCAAAGAAGTGTGTCTGTTGAAAATGTTGGGTTCTGGCAAAGAGTGTTTCCATTCTGGAATTAAGGTTGTGAGATACTTTACGATTAGGAGAAACTATGTTGGCTATTTAAAGAGATTGGGGTCCATCAAGATGCCATCACAAATAGAGGGCTGAAGATGGACATGGTGATTTTCTTTCTTCACAGAAATTGGTAAGAGGATGAGGCTTGGGGTTAGATTTGAAATTATCAAGACAATTTTTTAAAACAAAATCCAGTGGGGATTTTTCCAAAGTGTTTTAGAGCCTTTCCTTTCCATTTCACACATGTAGAGTCAAACTGATTTAGACATCTCTTTCACATGGTGCAGCAGCAAGGCTTGAAGAGCTTCACTTAGATGGAGCACCAATGTGAGCAAAAAGGAGGGATAGTCCAGTTTATGATCAAATCTCCTTTGAATTGATGCCTCATTGGCCTTTAAGGGGGTCTATATCTTTAATCCTTCTAATTCATGGCGAAGTAATGACTACTCATCCAACCCCAAAGGGCGGTAATCTCATCAACTCCATGAGGTTTTATGCTGAGTAACACCCTCGCCGGAGTCAGGGAGTTCCAGAAATAAGTGACCTGCCCTAGGCAGGTTCTTATTTCTTATGCTCTGCTCCTTGTGCGGTACCCTACACATTAACTGGAGATGGTGAACTTCTTTTCTTTCCCATAACTCAGGGTTTATGCCATTTACATGGGGCTCCTTTTCCTCATCTCAAACAAAGACAACAAGCAATGGATACAACTACTTCAAGAAATTTATGAATTTCAAATGCTGGTTCAGTCTTTAACAAAGAAGTACCATCACTGTTGGAAAATTTAGCTTCAGTTGGGGGAAATCATCTTGAACAATTCCATGCAAATCAAGGCAGATATTATTGTCGTCCAACTGTAGGCAAATGATATCTTCATATTTTCAAGAAAGTTTCTTCAACATTTTCTTGAAGAAAAATTGGTTAGACACACAGTAAGTTAAACCCTGATTTGCAGGGCAGTTCAAACTCCAGCATCTTCAACATATTTAGAGACCCTTCAAAAGCAATATGACAACATAACATCACCTAATTAGCAAGCATGAAGAAGAGAAAAGCCAACCCTAGAGAAGAGAGAACACATTGCACAACATTGCTGCACAGTTCAAACTCCAGTGTCAGCCACATGCTCAGAGACCTTCAACAGTAATATGCATCAGTTCCCAGCAATGTTGATCTTAAGCACAACATTGCACCTCAATACTCAAGTGAAAAAACAAGATATCTTCAGCATCTTTGTTCAAAGAGAATTTTAACCAAGAAAACCCACCTATACACCAGATGACTCTCCACCTCTTCTTCAAGCTTTTTTCTTGTGTTAGTATCACCATTCTTTATCTACTGATGCTTCCCCTTGAAATATTATCGGACTGGACAGAAAGCTGAAAAAAACTCCAAGTTCAAGGGTGTTTTATAGCTTACTGTGTCTAACTCTTTAAGGGCTTGCTCAGTTTGAACACTTGACATGAAGATGGCAGATCATTTGAACTATCAGGAACACTTGTTGGCCTCTTCACAAACTACAATTGCAGATATATATATTAGTCACATGGCACTCTTCAAATCATTCACAGTTTGATTTGATATGGGTCGAACTGGTTCTCAGAATGTTGGGCAAATCAGTGAGAGAAATGTATCGTTTAGTGTTAGCCATTTCCAGTTATGGCTTCATCCTGAACCCGGGCTCCCCACCCCCACCCCCTCCCCCAAAAAGGCTCAACTTGCTGAAGATTATTTTGCAGGAAACACAGCACATTTTTAGCAACAAGAGCAGTAGTCTTCTGCAGTTGATAACTGGTTTTGCTAGGGCCAGTGCAGAAACTGTTTTGCCGACTTAGAAAGACGCAGAAGATATTCTAGGGTTAGGGAGATCACCAGGGCTTACGACTCTGTAGTCTTGGAATTCTGTAACTCGTCTCATAGAAAAATCGAGAGTCAGCAAAAAAGCAAGACACGACGCTATAGTCTTGAGTTACATGACTCTTCTCATGCAGAATCGAGAGTCAGAAAAGAGCAAGACGTCATTCTGTAGTATGTACCTATTTTTTGAGTTACAGCTGCTGCTGTGGTCTTGAGTTGCGCGACTGAGGTCAAGGAAATAGAGAAAGTCGGCGAAAAGCAACACAAGACATGCTGATATGCGGGTAACAGAACGCCGTGATTGCACATAATGGGTGCGGCAGGCTGCCTGAGAAGCTACCCGGCTCTCGTATTCTATACAAACTCTACCCACACCGGGATCTAAAATCGCACAAAGCAATTCAACTCTCATCGACAACTCTTCACTGCACATATACATACCACTACAATCATCAAGAACACTGTTTCTCTGGTGCTTCTCAGCGGACCATCAAAGAACACCATTATCCCGATGTATGAAAAAGTTGTGAAAGCAAACACCAAACGTCGTATTCCTTGTACTAACTCCCAAGGTGCGGGAACTTCTTATTAAAGCTGGACACATGAGCACAACCCCGTCGATGAGAGATGAATCGCTGTGTGCAATTATAGATCTCAAGAAACCTTGTTCTTCGCGCAACACAAGAAGCTTTTTACTAAAAGAAGTACCGCCACGGCAAGCAGATCCCATGTTACTCCTTGCAGGGCAGAACTCCAGTGGCCTTGCAGCCGCCGCCGAGTCCAGTGCGGCGGAATACAACCAGTGGAGAGGAGACGAGAGTTTAGGGTTTAGGGCATAGACAGGGGCAGAAAATTTAGGGTTTCTGCCATCGAATGTGGCTGTTCATGTGTAATGGATGAATGAATGAATGAATGAATGATTTTCTGCAAATATTAGGACGTGACTTTAGGGTTTAGCGAGAACAGACAAATTAGGGTTTCTGCCATTGAATGTGGCTGTTCGTGTGTTATGGATGGTTGGACGGATGGATGAATGATTTTTGCAAGATATTTGGATGAGTGTTTAGGGTTTAGAGAGAGCTGAAGCATTGAGGTTTTTGCCATTGAATATGGAAGTTCAAATGTAGTGGATGAATGAATGATTTTTTGCAAAATATTCAGATGAAGGTATAGGGTTTAATGAGAGTTGAAACATTAGGGTTTTGCCATTGAATATGGATGTTCAAATGTAATGAATGAATGAATGATTTTTTGCAAATATCAGGATGAGGGTTTAGGGTTTAGATAAAGTACAAAAATTAGGGTTTTCACCATTGAATGTCATTGTTCACATGTAATTGATGAATGAATGATTTTTTGCAAATATTAAGATGAGAGTTTATGGTTTAGACATAGCAAAAAAAATAGGGTTTAAAACATTGATTGTGGATGTTCATTTGTGATGGATGAATCAATGAACATCCACAAGAGTTTAGGGTTTCGATATATATATATAATTGCAAACATTAGGATGAAGGTTTATGATTTAAGCATAGCAAAAAATTTAAAATTTTGACTAGTGGTTGTTAATGTGTAATTGATGAATGAACATTTTTTTGCAAAATTTGAGGGTTCAATTTCACAATTGAACATTGTCATTTTTTTTTAAAAATCTTTCAAGAAAAAGACTACTTCATACAATCTCCCTTATTTTGAGGGTAGTAACCTTTAGGGTTTATAGGCTTGAAATTATGGGAGGCCAATGGGAACACACTTTCCCAATGTGAGTCACAAAAGATTTCTTAATGTTCCAAAGAACTAGCCATTTGTGGTGCATTCTATTACATAAATCATCGTTAAGAGAGCTTTGGAATGCAAGCTCAAGTGATGGTGAACTTGGTTACGTAAACTCTCATTGGAAAAACCTAGGAGTCTAAGTTTAATGATGGTGCACTTGACAAAATCCACCATAAATGGCTCATTCCCTAGTGTAAAAGGTCTTCAAGGATGCGTTAGAATAATTGTGCGATAACAAGGAGAATGACCAAATCGGTAGCTACCTAATTACTTGGTGAAAGAAATTTTTATTTTAAAGTATGTCACCATTGGTCTCCCATAATTTCCTTTTACTTGAATGGTATAAGGTTTACATGCAAATGGTGGAAAGTGTTTTTGAAAAACAAAAAATCTTTGGGGTAGAAAGGTGTTTTCAAATGGAAAGAAAAAACCTTGCAATGCTCTGGGTGTAGGAAAAAGGCTACCTTACAAATGGATGTGATGTGGAAATAGGGTTTTTGAAAAGTTGTGATGAAAAACAACCCAACTAAAGTTTTAATTTTTTGCCTTAAATGCATTTGACCGAAAGGAAAGGTTGTAACCAAATGTTAAAGATAATCATTGATTGCCATGGCAAGTTCTGAAGGAAAAAGATTTCAAAAGATATTAAAGTTTTTTTAATGTTGCATTGTTGTTTTTTTGTTGTTTGTATTTGAACAAGTTTGGAAGAAACTAGTGTTAATTCAAGTTAGGTGCATGAAGAAGATGTGTTTAGTTGTGAAGATGAGGATGCTAAACTTCACAACTTGTGGTGTGGAGCACAAGGTGTTCAAGAATAAGAATGTAAGAACTTACAAAGGTTACATGATGAATGGTGGATTATTTTTCTAGAGCTAAATGCATACATTTTTGTGCATGACCAAGGGTGTTTGTGAGGAATAAGAGCAAATGCAAGAAATGACATAAATGAGGTTTACTACTTTGTTATAGATGTATGTCAAGCATTGTCAAAGGGTGCAAACCAATGTTGGGTGGTTCTCACAGTTTTGTGAGAATCAACTAGTTCTAGTTTTCACATAGGTTTGTGAGAATTAGTCTAGTTTTTCTTTCATTTTTTATTTTTTACATGTTAAGAATGTGGTTGGGTATTAATTTTTTTAATTTATAAATCAGTCAATTCTAAAACATGTTCATTTCACAAATGTAATAACAGTTGGTTTCCACATTTGATTTTCACAAATTGGATATTGATTTTTTTTTCTTTATTTTATAATTTTCATCCGAAATCAAATGATATTTTTAAACCTTTTTTTTAATTGATGAAAATGCCAAAAGAAAGTTCTATGATTTCCATGAAAGAGTTTTTTGAAAAAATACCCAAAAAATCATCATTTTGGAGAGAAAATGAATGAAATTTGACATATTTAAATTTTCAACATAAGTGTTACCTAGGTGGCTAGTTTATAAACAAGAAGTTATAAACTAGGGTAGGCAAGTTGATGTCCCAACAATTAAGGTAAGGTTTGTTCATCATTTTTAGAAGAGGGCCCCATTGTTTATGGTGTCTAAAGAATAGATGGAGCCTTCCTCTTAGCACATTTGTTGCACTAAAAATTGGCCAAAATGGAGTAGAGGCAAGAAGGTTATGGCCCACCAAAATAAGGAGGTTGTTTTTACAAACAATTCTTGATCATATAGCTCATAGCCTATTTTGAAACTCAAAAAATCTTTAAATTTATTTTTTTTGCCTATTTTTGAACCCCCTCAAAAAATCCTTAAATATTATTTTTTGCTTTTAGAGTTACAAGATGATTTGTAGAACTTAAAATGGCAATTTCATAATAGTTTAAATCATTCAATTTAAACGAAAAAGAAGAAAATTATGCACCGATGAAGTAGGAGGGGTCAAAATGAAAAAAAAAAAAAAAAATGTTTTGCAATTCAAAAAAACTTTTTTTTTTTTATTGCGTGTTTTTGGCTATTCCTTTGGTTTTGCATTTCAAAGATGACTTGTAGAGCTTGAAAAGGCGTTCCTATAACATTGTAATCACCCAAAATGGAAAAGAATTGAAAAAAATTTGTCAAAATGTTCAATAAGAATAGGTTAGTGTTCAATGATAAGCATATCTACCCTACTTTACATCCTAACCTTGTAAACAACAAGCTTGAGAACCAAGATTGGGTTTAAACTCAAGATTTTACCTGGATATCAAGTTTTTTTTTTGACAAAAAAAACTTGATTGACTCTCATGATGCCCAATTCTCAACTTAGTGAAAACCATGAAACTCAATTTTCAATCCATGTGTGAGAAAAAATGATAAGTGATAAGATTTAAAGTGAGAACCGACCTCAAAATTGAAGCGATTCTCACCTGATTCTTAATAAGCACCCAACACTAGTCCAAAAAAAATACAATGTGGACACAAAAAGTGAGTACCCTTAGTTTTACTATGTATCATACATATATAACCAAACAAATAAATCTCACAAATTGATGTTTTACTTCCTACTATAACCAAACTTCAAGAATATGTATGATTTTTAATTTTCAAAAGGGGATGTGCTCCAAACTACTTTAAGAACTAGAATGTTGACTTCAAAAAACTTAAAATCAAGGTGGCTTGATTATGAATCAAGTTACTCCCAATTAATGAAGAAGAACATCATAAAATGAAAAAACCCAAGGGTGTTTTGTGGCTAAAGAATCCACATCCAAAAAAAAAAAAAATTGTTTAAAAGGTATATCATATGGTAGCTTGGGTGGATAAAAAGAAGAAATGAATGTTGTGTAGTTAGCTTCTCCAACAAGTTCAACTCCCTTCTTAAGAAGTGGTGGGTTAAAAAAACATTAAAAAATTGCATTTGACACATTTATAGCAAAAAAACTTAAAGTAGTTGCAAAAAAACTTGGAACAATTTTTAAAAATTTTAAAATGCAAGTAGGTGAAGAGTCTTGTGGCAATGACAACTTTGTGCATAATTTTTTCATGTCATGTTTGTAACATTTGAAAAAATTAACATTGCCTCATTTATTGCATTGGAAAACATCGACCCACCCTACCATGTGTTTTGTGAAAAAACCATTTAAACAACATGGTGATGGCAAAATCTAAATCCCAAATTCTCAACACCACACATTATAGTAACCATTAACACCTCCTCTTTCATTATTGTTAAAGACAAAAGGAAAACACATTGGGAAACTCATGACAATGTTGGAGCTCCATATTCTTCTTTTGTGAATTTTGCAACAATGGTCAATGAAAAAGCCATGCCTCCATGATATTGTGGACCTCAATTTCCCGGTGAATGCATTTGCTTCCAAATGATGCAACAACTTATGCACCCAAAAGAATCAACTTGAACTTAAACTCAAGTGTGAGCATGTTGTTGTTATAATCAACAAGCATTTAAGCAAAAGAGGAGCTATAGATAGTTTGTCATATGGCTACTTTTCTCCATGAGATAATGGCAATTTGCCCAAATGTTTTTCCAATTTTTTTCAGTTTGGTGATAAAGTAGATTTGTCAAAATTTCCCCAAAAGTTAGTAAAATTTGGCTAAATAATCTTAGCTATGTTTTTGAACTCCCAAAGCTACAGGTGTGCAGGAAAAATCTGATGGCCAATGATCATTTGGATGTAAAAAGGCTTGATAGGTTTGTGAATTCAAAAAGACCAATGGAATTGTTAGAAATGGACCATTTTTTCCATTGTTCAACATGCTTGGAAATTTTTTTTTCCAAATCCATGGGGTTGTTGGATTTGGTGGCTTGAAATTGTTTCTTTATTTGTTTGTCTTCAGTCAATAAATAGTCATTGTTGTAACTTTATTGACAAATTGTTTTTAACATAGTATAAGACTTGTGCACTTTGTTTAGTTTTCATCTATCACTACATTGTACCCACAACTCACTAACTTGGAAAATATATTTCTTTTCTTTTTTTTCCCTTGTGTATCTAAAATGATGATGGTTTTAGAAAATGGTTAAAATTTCAATCTTTTCAAAGATTTAGTTGCCAAATTTTAGAATGGTTGTAATATCATCAAAATTCCCATTATGTTTTGGTAGTCAACCACATAATTAATATAAATTCCTATTAAAATTGAAGTTTTCAAAAAAAATATTATAAATTACAAATATACCAAATGAAACATTGAAAAAAACTGGAGATGCACCTTTATAAGAGCTAAAAAACATTTTAACATACATTACCATAACAAGATAAAATCCCTAAATGGAGTGGACAGCCCAATTGTGTAGTTGGGAATGTTTGAAAATTGGTGAAACACTTTGGAGGTGGTGTATTGGTGGGAAAAAATTACATTGAATTACTGATTTTCAAATTAACAATAATTAAATCGAATAAATCTTATTTGTTGGTTTAGATCATGTGACATTTTACTAAGCATCATTTTCATGCTTCTTGTTTTACTTTCTTTTGATGCATTCATTATTTAGGGGAAAAAATTAAATTATGGTAGATTAGAAAATATTACATTTGGGTGGAATCATACTAATATGTACCAAAAGCTATCATAACCACAATTTTAATTTTTTGAATTTTGGAAGGTAAAAACTTAATTAATTAATTAATGTTTTATAAAATTTTAGTGTGAATACATTATGTACATGTCATAAAAATTTGGAATCAATCTAATGAGTGAAAAATACATATAAGGACTTTTAACCTTTTGTAACCACTATTCAAAAGTTGCATGAAAGCGGTTTAAAACAATTTTGACACTAAAAGCAGAATTCGAAAATATTTTTTAAAGACATATTTTTGGATTTTTAAAAATATAAACCTTAACATAATTTTTTTTAAATTAATTTTAATATTTTTTGAAAGACATATTAAAAAAATTCCAAGAAGATTTAAAGAATAAAGTAGTGGTTTAAAGGGCACATGTGACTCTTAATAGAATGGTTGGACCCATTTGTTCAATTTTAAATTCATGTTTGGTCACATTTTTTCTTGAAATTTTAAAGACAAGTAGGTTATTGGAATTTTGAATAACCATTTTCACCTTTGGATGCAATGTTTATCACTTTGGACTAAATTTATAGACATATTTAATGGATAGGTGTTTGAATGTGCAACTTTTAATTTCTTGAAAAAAGTTTATTTTGTGGAACTTCAAACCTATGATTGGGTTAATTTTTAAGGGTTCACCCAAATTTGCAAATGAAACTTAAGGTTGAAATTTCAAGTTATTTCAATGACCTCTCATTTTCCAAATTTGCACTAAATTGTTTCCAAATTTTTTTTGGTAATTGTTTCCAACTTTGCATTTGTGGCCATAGTGCACAAGTTCACCATTCAATTTTTTTAGTGATATGGCTTTTCTCGCCAAGAAGGATTCAAGTTATCCCAATCCATTCCTAACAAGAAGGTGTTGGTAACAATTTATCTATAAATTGTATTGCAAATAATTGTCAAGTAAACCTAATTTGAGTTAATACATCCATTGCATCATAAACCAAATTGGACAATGTGATAACTACTTTGAATGAAGGTGAAATTAGATACCTAAGCCCTAGTGAACAACTTGGGTTTGATGAGTTTTGGAATAACAAGGTTGCACTTTGACATAGACCATATATGTCAAGTGTAGTGATAGATGTGAAATGCTTCATGTGTTCTTCTTTTCAATTTAGGCTTGAGAAGTAAGTGTGTGATTATACCTTGTACTAAATTGCCCACATTATGCATTGAAGAATCATTTGAAATTGCAAGCCTAATTGGATTTTAGGGAACAACAATTACAAAATTTTATGACCCACTTGAAAGTATAAACTTTTTTTTGTTTGTTTGTTTGGTTCATGGGGGTCTTTTGATTGTGTAGAAATTGTGGTTAAATGTGTAGATGAGGATGACACTTCATTTTTAGTTCCAAAATTTCAAGTTTGGGGAAATAAAGATAATGAGTATGCAAAAAAAGATTAAAAACATAAGTTTCAAGGGTGGAAATGTCAATATAAAATGTTTGGAAGATATTTTTTAACAACATTTAAAATTCCTATTACATAGTTGCAATCTAGTTGAAATTGCTATTAGATTTTTGGCTAACGTCATGCCCAATTAGTGGATGAGGCTCATCCACCAATTGAGAGCAATTGAAAAAAATTCTTGACTATAGTGATATGCGATGTGTAACCAAATTGATAAGCAATGGCTATTGTTGTGGTGTTGACACATGGTAGAACTTTCAACTAAAATTTCATTTTCGACTTATACTTGTTGATTTTTTTGGTTTGTAGTTGAAAGAAACATTTTCCAGCTATAAAAACTACTTTGCAACTACACTTGTTCCTCTCAACTATGTTTTTTAGTTGAAACGTAGTTGTAAAAAGGGGGATTTTTCTACTAGTTATTGATTTGAATGTACAAAGAAATGCATGATGTGAGGACGTGTTTCAATTTTTTTATTCTTGGCAAAGTGTCACCTAACATGGCTTAAAATGTACATGCTAAATTTAAATTCAAGCAATTGAAGGTGCAAACTCACAAATTTGGAACATTAAAAAATTTAGAGAGTCCCTCCTTCAAGGTTTTTTTAGATCTTACAAAACTAGGGACTTGTGCCACAAAATCATATATATGTATATATATATATATATATATGATCATGAAATTTCACCATGTTGAACTATAAAGACTAAAAGGAGTAAATTGAATCAAGGTTGGGTAATCTTTTATAGAACCTTGAATACCTACATGTTATACACAATGATAGTGGAAATCATCAAAATTACATGACACAATGCAAGACTTAAAACAATCATTTATTCAAAAGACACACTTCCACCTTAAAGCAACACCTTATGGGGTTAAACATCATTTCACATAATATCAACTATAACAATTGTTCATGCATCCTTACTTATCAAATAATTATCACATTACAACCCTAAATTTCCCCCCATAAATGCAATAAGAAATGAAGGCCATTGAACGCCTTCTTAAATTAAAGAAATTCCATGTGTGGCGTCCTAGTGCACGTAAAAATTGAATTTTTTAAAAACATGTACCAATTACGACTATAAATGATCAAGGTGGTGCCATAGGTGCCACATGGCCTAGGTGGTTTATGTATAGGTGTTAGATAAATGTTAATGAGTAGGTTAGGTGAGTTAATAGGTAGTAAGTTAGGTTCATAGATAGTAGGTAGTAGTTGTGATTAAGTTGCAACTAAGTTGTAACCGTGTCATAAAAAAAATGTTTATCCCATATTGTTTGTCTTCCATTTTAAATTTCTAAACTATATAAGGAGGTGCATTAAAAATGTACATTTGGAAAAACATAAAAACCATGAAAGTATTGGAATTGCCATTTAGGGTGAACTAATAAAAAAGGTTCAACCTTGAAGGTTAAACCCAAAATGAAATAAGATTTTCCTAGCTAGGTGCCATGTGGCCTAGGTTTAAGCTTATTTAAATGTTAAGTGGTTTAAGTCTAAGCCTAGCCTAGGTCTAGGCTTAACTTAGGTGGCACATGGCCTAGGCCTAGCCTAATTGTTTTGTGGCGTAGGTTTAAGCATAACATAGGTGCCATGTGGCCTAACTTAACTTAAGTGGCACATGGCTTAACCTAGGATAACTAAATGGCCTATGTTTAAGTGCCATGTGGCTTAGTCTAATGATCTCACATGTCATTAAACTACTAGTTAGACCCTATGTTTGATTTAATTGCAACATAATTAAACTTACAACTATAAAGTTGATGGTGTCATATAATGTCAATGGATGAAATTCATCTACCTTTAAGGTTATAGCTGAAAATGACCCTCAATTAAAATAAAAAATGTAATTTGCAACTAAAATGACTTAAAGTGGCTATAATCGTGGTGTTGACATGTGATTGATGTTTACAACTAAAATGTCATTTTCAACTTGTACTTGTTGATTATCATGGTTTTCAATTGTAAATAATATATTTCAACTACAAAAAACATTTTGTGATCAGTTTTGTCATTTCCAATTGCAAATTATAGTTGAAGACAAATTTAAATTGTAGTTGTAAATGCAAGGTTTTCCTCTTAGTGGCAAAAATACTCTCATCTATTAATGAATCTATTAATTTTAACATTATTATCAACATTTATGTTGTAAGAAAATTTGTATTTACAATGCTTGGATTTTTTGTAACATCTTTTTGATTGATCCATGTGTGGTTGTTTTTTCAACACAAGTTTGATTAATTTGTTTTGATGAAAGCCTAAAGGTTAAATGAACTTGTATTTTGATTCATTGTATTTAGTAATCACATATGCCATGATTTCATTTGTTACCCTACATTAATATCATTTTTACAATTTGTATGATTATATGACAATGCATATTTTATATACTCTAGACCTTCTACCTACAAACATGGTGTTCAACATGTATTCAAAAATATTGTTTTGGCAAAATATGTATTTGTTCAAAAACACCCATATTCTTTTATGGAACAAATATGCACATTCAATGGGGTGGTCTTTCCATGATAATTGTTCGATTAATGATGATGGTTCATATTCAATGTCATTTATGTCATTTTATTGGAGTTCATAGTACTCATGTGAAATCAAAGCTGGAAATAAATGAAGCTACCCCGAGTTGTCAACCTTGGCCATAAGGTCACATAGTTGGGAATAATGCTAACTATTTGGGGAACTATGTAAGCTTTTAGGTATATTGAATTGAATATTCATCTAATATTGATGAATTATTTTGTTTGAATAAGATATTTTTTAAAAGTATGTTTGGGATGTACATTTCATAAATTGAACTACTTGGCAAACATCATACATGGAGTTGAATAATGTGAATGTAATAAAAAAAATTACATTTGATATCTAAGGTACATATGATGTATTGATATTTTTCTAAATTATATGTTGCCTTTTAGGATGTGGAAAGAGGGAGGGGAATAAGGTTACCTCTAAGGTGATATCAAACTTGGTCAATTGTAACAAGTTGTGTCATACACTTAAAGTTTCTAATTTGTTGTTTATTTAATTGATCAAATTTTCTACATAAAAATAATTTTTATTCTTTAGATCAAAGAGTTTAAAGTTCATCAGAATTGAAAAACATTATATAATGTTTGTCCTTTCATCTTGATTGCTAGTTTAATGTCCCATATCATGATTAACTATACTTGATTCAACAATCTAAATTGATAAACACATAAACTTGTGCTTTCGTTGTCTTACTTATTGAAATTTGTTTTGTATAACTTGAACCAATGATTTTTTTGGTATATTTTTTTAATAGAAGGAATATGTGATACATCAAGTTTTCAACAAATATTTATTCATAAAGAAACTTGTCATTTGAAAAGATAAGCTATCGAACAAACTTGAATTGACTATTTACCTTGAAACAAAACCATACTTTTGTTTGTCAAGACATATAAATATGTCCCAAAATGACAAAGTTGTACTTGAAGTGAATGTACCCTAACAAATCTCTTATGTATTCTAATGTGTGAGACAACATAAAGGGCTTGATGTGCAATTGGCTCAATTTTTTATTTGCATGTTGTGCAAATAAACATTTGGAACCATCTTCATGATGTATCCGATGTTGTATGGTTAACCATCAAAATGTTAGCAATTATGTAATGTGTACAACCTCTTGTTGAAACATCCTCTAAATTAAATATATTCAAAATAATTTTTTAAATATATGAAAAATTGTGCAATCTAATATGCAAATGATGTGGGGAATATTTGTAGAATAACAACAATCTCTAATTGCATACATTCAAATATGCCATCTAGAATGCAAACACATTCTTCAAGATAACTTCAAGAAAAAAATTAAACACCTTACACTAATGAGGAATCTCCATAATGATTAAAACAAATTACATCATTATAATTTTTTTTTAATTCCATATTAAGTGATAGTAATTGGTCCAAAACAACATTGACACATTGCATAGTTCACATCATATTATACATATTCCTTGAACAACCAAACTTGAATTAAAAGGTTCATAGATATTCTATTTGACAACACTAGATGGTAGCTAACTTGTATTACATGTAAGAAGTTTAACACAAATATAGAAAAAATTTCAAATTTCAAATTGGATTCATGAACATTGATGAAGACAAAATGTTTTATCATTTAAGCAATTAAGATCTAGGTAGTTAGATAATTTATAAATGGATCAATGTATAAAGAGGAAAACACTTCTTACGAAACATTATTCATGTAAAAAAGGTTCAAAGGCATTCGACAATTCCATAAAATTTTAGACAATAGATTACAAATCCATATTTCAAATGATTTAAAATCAAATGATAAAACCACAAAATAGAAGTTGATTTTCCAAAGCAAAACATAATTTTTTTTGACGATTTTGGTTGTAAGGAGTTCTTTTCCCTTTTGGGATTTTGTTTGATTTGTGAAAACAAATGCCTCTATCAATGCATGGAAAACTAAAAAATACAGAAAGACAGCTTGTTGAAAGATTAAAGTATGCCCATGCTTTCAACATTTCAAAATAATATTGGAAAAACTTAATGTCATGTTTGCTAATCAAGAAAACATACTCTTGAAATCTCAAGTTTGAATCTTGTTTGAAACATTATTCTTGAATGTTTAAGTTCTTGGCAAACTTATCAATATTATGTCATGTATAATATGGAAACATAACTTTGGTATCATTACAACTTTGGACAAATGCAAATGATATTAGAAGAGATGAAACAAAAATTTAACACTATAAATCAATTTTGTTGAACTAACATTCCATTGTATTTTTTGCAAGATCAACAATCTCAACCAATTACACAAAAAGGCATTAGAACAAATTTGGAAAACAATGATATAGACTTTGATGACTTGGATATTTCCCACCTAGAAGAAATATAATCCGACAAAGGTACATAAAACGAACAAACACTAAGCATGTGTCCTCAAATGTAAAGATAATGACACCATGATGATGCAACATCCTATAAGAGGTTAATGGAGATTGCTACATAATGATATGTTAGTTTATCATGTCTTTAATCAATGTATAGATAGTCAATGTAAAGATAAAGGAAATCCAAATGTACAAAAATAAATAAGAATCCAATTTAAGTTATACAAAAGTAGGGATCATACTATTGCAACGTTAAACATGGTGGCATACCCATGTGATAAAATTAAATTTATAATCAAATGGTTGACTACATGGTTTAAAATATCTAGCACAATAAAAAGACATGTAGAATAATAGGACAAGTTCAATGTAATTGTTATCCATACCTCTACTAAATTTCTTCATTTAATAATTAGCTCAATGAAAAATTGACTAAACACCTTTAGTGTCTTATTTAAGCATTGACATTGATGCCTTTGAACATCATTTCACTTCCAATACCTAATTTAGTACACAAGAATTAAATCAAGCTTCATAATCCCACTAGTATCCAACATTAAATATCACATTCCATTAACTGATTTATGAAATATGTTATACATAATTTGCATATTCTTCATGATAATAATGAAAATTCACACCTACAAGGAATAACTAACCTAATACATTTGCAATCTTCGGCAAAGTTTTGGGGAAATATATATTACAAAGTCAACTTTAACATGTGAAGCTAGCAAACCAAATAATTGGCATATAGCTTTAAAAAGTTCATCTCTATTTGTGGTTGATTTTAATGAGGCCATTTTCTCCAAACTAGATTCCAATGTTGAACCTAAAGGCTAACAAAATCACGTTCTAACAAGAGGGCCTTGGCAAGTTGCAAGTTGAAGTTATATGTTCAAAGTCATGATAATTCATTATTGAAATTCAATAAATTAGTAATGTGATGCCCCAAACAAGAAAACCTATTAATGATTTAAAACACAAACATGCATAAAATTTTATATTGACCCAAACCCATATTGCAAAAGCATGTTTTTAAAAGGTTAAATTATAATATCAAAATATTGAAAATAAAACCAAAACCAACCCAACAAATCATGCCTTTGGCAAACAAGGAATCAATTACAAATAGTTACGTTCATACAAATGAAAAGGAGACACTAACTACAAGCTGCAAATGAGACTTGAGATGCATGAAGAAAAATAATGGCAATCCAAATTTGAGTCTTGATTGTAATGATTGGCAAAAAAGACACCAAATGTGACAAATTGCTTCCAAGCATTTCATGTAGTTTTAAAAAAAAATTCGTTAACCAATTGCCTAAAACCTTGACCTATTTGTTCCATTGCACAACACATTTGCCCAACTTGACCTAAAATTCCACCAATTTGTCAACAATACATCATCAAGAAATTCGTTGTCGCGACCCCACTTTGGGGCTAAGTGTGAGAATGCAACTCACACTCCCGAAAGTGGGAAAATGGAGTCCTCCAGGACTCCCGAAAATTCATAGCTCAATTTGAGGGGTCAAATCTCCTCGCATTTGAGTGTTTTTGGTCTTAGTGAAAAGGTCTTGAAGTGTAAATGTCCAAAATGGCCTCGCATGAGCCATTTGGACATTTGCAGCCCAAGTTATTGGCAAAAGAAGGGCCGGAAGTCAAACTGTCAGTTTGACTCCCGACCACTAAAAGTCGGGAATCGACCTCTTCCCGATGTCCGATTCTAGAGTGCAACATGGTGTTGGAAAGCTCTCGAGGAGAGCTAAGACTTTGGTTAGACCTCGTCTTGATCAGACTCTGTAGTCGGGAGTTATGAACTCCCAAAGTCCCGGGACTCCAACCCGGGATAGTTTCGGGACTCCAACTTGGGAGTCCCAGGAAAAACAGCCATTTGGATGTAGCCTTCGCGAAGAGCTGCATAGTATACTATATGAGGGAAGGTGGTGGCTTCCCCTGAGTCCGGGTCGTGGTGAGTCTTGTGTGTCAAAGTGCCCGTGGCTTGTCCCAACACCCAAGGGTGTTCCCGAATGCTAACTAACCCTTTGTGGTTGATTTTTGGATGCAGATTCAAGCTTGATAATCTAGTCCCTCTTCCTAGTCTAATCCCGAGACTTCTAGCACGCCCCTCTACCCCCTTTTAGTGTTGAAAGTCGAGAGCGACACCCAAGTCCCAACTTTCTACAACTCTACATAGTTGGACCCTCAAGTGGGTTTAACAAGGGACTTAGGAGCGTGTCATTCGTCTTTCCAAACACCTTACATTGCATTTCATCATTATATTTTTGGCAATCAAATCTTCACTAGATCCATTTCTAGGTATTTCTTTTGTTTTGTTTCGTTGTTTCCAAGACTCATTAATATCCATCACCGATAATTAAAAACAAGCATGAATTCTTAGTAATTGTGTCCCTAATCCACAAATGTATGGGTAAACCCCAAAATTACACATGCATTCAACTTAAGTTGGGGCAATAATAACATGGGTTTACCTATCTTCATTTTTAATGTGTTTTCCACTCATGTTTGATTTTGACATGTTATTTAAATATTTAAAAAAAAATCCAATGTTGGACTTTTATAAAAAATAAGTATAGACCATTAACATTTATCATGGCAATTCATAAAGTTCATAACCATGGTTTAAAGAAAAATCCAATTATGAAATTTAACTACAATTTTCAATTTCTTTGAAAACATCAACAATTGCTTATAAAATCATGAATTTTTTCATAAAAACCATTGATTTTTTAAAGCAGTTGAAGAAACAAAAATCAAATGAATCATTTCTTTTGATATTGTAGAAAATTGAATTCAATGGATCTCTAATAAATGTTTATAAATTCAAATAATTACACAACACTAAATATTTTTTAGGTGGGACACGTGGTCATCTTATTGGACATTATTTTCGCTTGTGATGTGAGTTAGTAATGTTGTAATTATGTGAATAGGTAGTGATGACCGTGGGTTATGGACTAGGTAATTAGTGAGAGGAGTATTGGTTATTGGGATAAGTTGTGTGAACGTATTGAGATTATTTGCAACAATCAATTCAATGCCCTTTCATTGGGTACTAGACACAACCAACCCTAATGAGAATCAAGATGCCTTCTCTTTATCCATGAAGAAAGTGGACTATCCTCTCTCTCTCTCTCACTATCCTATTTTCATGGAAGAAACTAAGAGTTGCAAAATCATTTTGAATCATTGGGCGAAAGAGAGCCAAGGGTGACACCTTGTGCAAACTAGTAGGTTGCTAATGAAAGGAAGGTTGAAAGTTATGGTTGGTAATTTGTGACTTGATAGCCAATCAAAATGTCAAGATTAACATTAGAATCAGTTATGTTTGTAGAACCAGCTAGGAAGGCTGAAGGTTATGGCTTGTAACTCGTGACTTGATAGCCAATCGAAATGCCAAGATTAACATTAGAGTCAGTTATGTTTTGGAACAAGACCTGGTAGAACCCAGTTAGGAAGGTTGAAGGTTATGGCTTGTAACTTGTGACTTGATAACCAATCAAAATGCTGCAATGCTCATTAAAGTCAGTTATGTTTTGGAACAGGCCCTAGTAGAACCAATTAGGGTACCTCCTAACAAAAGAGCATCTTTCCACTCAACATATTCCATAGTGCAGAATAGAACAAGGACATTATAGACTTTCCACCAATCACAAGGAGTCAAGGAAAGGGCTCCCTAATTCAACAGCAGTTTATTAATTGCGAAAATCAGAAAAAAAAAGAAAAAAAGAAGCCCATACCTATCCCTAAATAAGGACTATTTTAGGCAAATAAATTAAAAACATAATTGCTTTTTGGTGCCAGTTCCATTGACCCTGGGTTTCAGGAGATGGGGTGGTCACGGGTTGGTGGGGGCGGAGGGGAGGAAATAACCCCAAATTAACCATGGTCAACTCAATTGTCCTGATTAGGTACTAACTTAATTGCACCGAAAAGGGGCAAAAAAAAGAATTTAACGCCCGCCGGTGGTAAAAGTGCGGGGGGGGGGAAAAAATTTACTTTTACCCACTTCCTCCCGCCGGGCCGCCAGCAGTTTATCCAGACGGTAAATATTACGGTGCTGCCACGCGGAAATTCGTACCTGTCTCACAAGCCTGACCAATCCCAATGGCGTAGGTTCCAACTGTTTTTATCCAACGGCTTTTCAAAAATAGTTTTTCAGTCCGGCGTCAATAAGACACACAAACCGTTGGATAAAGATCGGACCAGTCTTATCTTATCTTTTACTTATCCTGTAAGTAGACTCTATCCATTTCTTTCCGGCCCTCTCGCCCCCTCCCGCCCACCCCCCCAATCCGGTTCACACCAAACCGGGTTTCAACCGGGTTTCTCGGATCCTTTGTAGAAGCCGGAGCGATTCGCACGCACGGACAGGGGATATCATCGGGCTGTACGGGGCAGGCGTTTTTTAATTTTCGGGCCGGTGTTATGTGGGGAAGGGTCCCCGGTGTGGGGGGGGGGGGAGCCGAAGGGGAACAGGGGAAATAGAAAACGGTCCCAAGAAGTATATAGAAAGAAAGTCTTTTCTCTTTCCAAAAGAAAAGGACAAAAGGCCAAGATAAGGAAAAACACACTTGGCAACAAACAAACCAAAGGGAAAAAAGACAAACAATTGCCATGACCATCTTTTCAACGCAAAGTGTACCAAGTCGCCTTTTCTTTTTTCTGGCGCCAAAAAAGTGAGATTAGAAAATTTAAAATAAAATTAGAAAATTAATTAATTCACTAATTCATCTTTTTCTTGGGTCCTCAGTTGCCGGGACTCAGAAAAGTACCTAATGAAAAAAATTAGACATATTTAAAAATTCAATTCCAGCAGGTTTAGAGGTTAGTAAATTTGTTTTAGAAAGGATGCTTAATTTTATTTTTAACTTTCAAATCTTGTTTATAGCCATATTTGGCTAAATCCCTCCTATGGCTGATCAGCACTTTTGCTTCATCACAAAAGTTTAATAAAAAAAAGTGGTAAGTACTACTACTACTACTACCAACCAAGTGTTGCATAATGGAAGTGCCCCGCTTCACGAACGAGAGTGAGAGAGAGAGCAAGGACAAAAGAGGGGTTTTAATTGGGAGCTCTCTTTAATTCATGGCTTAGTGATGTTTCAATCTCATCAACTCCATACCTTGGACACAAAGACATGCAACTAAAGAGAACCCTATTTTCCCTAGGCAAAGTATCCCCTTGAAGAAAGCAAGAGAAAGGGAAGGAAAAAAAAAGCCTTTAAATTTATTTATTTCTTCTGGACAAGGAACTTATTATTTGATTGCTTATTGAGTGTCCATATTATCCACTCAATTCTTTTGGGCACAAATGAATGGAATGAGAAACCAACTAGATTTCCTGTAAAGAGGAAGTGCGCCCCCCCCCCCTCCCCAAAGAGAAGAGAGAAAGAAGATAGTACTTCTTTTGACCAACTTGGAGCTCCCCAAGACGGCTCCTCAAGGACTTTTCTCTTAAGCTCCACATTGATGTTTCATTTGGATACATTTCAACTACATTATAAAGTGTCTTAAGGCAAAAGAAGAATCATGAAAACTCAAATACTTCACCATGCAAAAATATAATCTTCAAAAAATCCTGTAAATAGAAACCAAAATCCTTCAAGATATTATAACTCTATATCTAATCTCAAGTTTCAACACCAGCCAAAATATCATCTTTCAAGAATCCTCATATAAAAATTAGACCTATTACCCAGGGGCCAAAATCCCTTGCGCTTACTATACTCTATAATGAATCTAAACACAAACCAAGGCAAAGGCAAATAAACTATGAAATTTTTGCCTGGTCTTTATGAAAAGAGTATGGCATATGCCAAGCAAGTTATTCTTATTCGATGAAGGTCGGTCCAAACAATTAGCTGGAATGGGTTTGCATATGTTTTTCAAGGACTTGACTCTTGGGGCTGAAATGTGGACTAAGACCCACCCCGGTTTACTTTCTAGCCTCAAGTTTTGACAAAGAGAAGCATGAAGTTGATTTCTTTATTTCCATTGAAGAGTTTTCTTCTTCTTCTCCTCCAGAAATTTGGGTTCCTAATTTGGCAAGGAAGAGACTCCACTACACCTTCGTGGGGACTTGACACAGGGACAAGGCTGACTCCAGAGTCGATAAAGAATATTTTGAAAGAACCAAAACTCGAGGGAGGAAAGTACTCAACCTGGAGGGAGCAATTGCAAGCACGAAATACAACCTGAACTTCAATCGGGTAAGTTATCTAGGCAAAGAAGAATGTCGGGAGGTTTGCTAACTTTGCAAGTTGGGTTGTTCTGAATCTCTTCATCCAATTGGGGGGGTTAAGTATGGCTTCTTTTCTTTGAAGGTGAACAATTTCTAAACACTTTAGTATCATATTCTTGTCTTTGAAGGGGGACATTCTAAACACTTTCATAACATAAGTATTACTATTTATCTAAATCTACCTCAAAGGATTCGCTAGTTTGCACAAACTTAGGATGATCAACTCAACAAAGTGGTCCTATTATAGCTGAGTTAAGTGATTGTGGGCAACAGCTAGCCAAGCTTCTTGTTGAACTTACTGGTTAAATTAATGAAGAACTTTTAGGCCATAACCAACACATAACACATATGATATGGTGAAAAGGAAGCCATCGTGCATAGGTTAATGTGGTGGCTTGATTTTTCAGAGTTAAAGCCAGTAGATAGATGGTAGATGTTAATCCACTTTATGGGTTTGCTTTACTCTCTTTTGATTATTTCATTCACACATTGGATCACACATGCCCCCTCCATTTGATTGTTATAAGTATTTTCATGCACCTTTAGATGGCCAAGAATGACATATAGGTTGCCATGAAAAAAAATTGTGTGTGTTTACACTTAAGGCTACTTGTGCCTCTTTTTCAAATTTGGGAGGTGGAATATGTACTTTGTGGCCTCCTTTGTGTTGTGAAAGTACTAGGATTCTTGGGTTGGTCATCAACCCCCATACTTTTCCCCCACTTTCACCATCATCTTCCTTAGCAAGAAGCAACTCCTTACCTAAGAATCAAGAGTTTTGATGCTCATTGCAAAAAGAACAATTTGTTTCTTTCCTCAAAGGGTGTTTGCTTGAAAGCTTGTGTTGACAATTAAACAATTGGCCTAGTTCTTCTTCTTCTTCTTCTTCTGGCACAAGATGATGGCATTGATCAAATGCAAAGTTGTTGTTCACCAGTTGACCTCTGCAGTTGAGCATGGTAGGACTGACAAAGCTCATTGTGAACAATTTTTTGGAAATGAACTCAAGGGGAGAGAAATGGACTAAATGTCATCCATATTAATTACTTGGGGTTGAGATTCCCCTTCTCTCTTTTAAATAGCAATGAGCTTCTTTGATTGGCCCATCACAAAAAAAAGTTCTGAAACTTTTGAGACTCCCCAATATAAAAGTATTCACTCTAAACACATAAGTCCAATTGTTGGCCCAACTTTCTAGGTTCCCACAGAGACACCCTTCCCTCCCAAAAAAAAAAAAAAAACTGTGTCTATTGGGTGGCATGTTGCAACTCCTTATTGGCTAGGGAGAATTTCTATTGGCAATTGTGTTCTAGCCTATTTTGGCCTAGGCTAATGGCAGGGAAAATAAAATTGTTGGGCACATAGTGGGCCTCTCTCTCTAGCTTTTCCCTACAGAGGTATGTCTTTTGTTTTCAACTCCTTCATACAAATTCAAAGCGGAGTAGGTGGCTGACACAAAAAGAAAAAAGAAAAGAAAAGCAATGAATGGATAAGAAAAAATATACATAAATATTTCTTCTATTCCTTAACATAAGTTTACAAATACAATAATAAGTAGACAAAAACTGAATAGGAATGAAATAAAATGATATGCATAATAAGCTGGTTTTCGACTTAAGTGGAATATCAAATCGTTTGCCTCCCTTTTATGTATTTTTAGAGCTCGAAGTTCAAATTATTTACAATTTTTATTTTGTTGTCAAAGCTTTCCAATCAATGATACCATTTAATGTCTTTAATTTGTCATTTGTGGTGATTTAGGTACTTTAGGGTTTTAGGGTTTAGGATATGATACCGTGTGTCCATACTATTGCCATTAATAGTGTCTAGCAAACATCCAAGTGCAATATGGACATTGCTCTCTCCTTCCCAAAGATCATGAACATGAGGTGGGTGAAAAATGGGTTTACTCCCATGAAAGCTTCAATTATCTCATTAAAGGAGTGACTATAGTGTGTGGTTAGATTGTATGTCAATTTGTTTGTAAAAGTGAAGTCTCAATTTATTTATTGTGATGAATGTTTTGCCATATAGTCATGAATCGTTCTGAAATTGGTATGAATTAAGCCCCTTTGCATCTATCAATTGCTTTGATGGTAGAATGTGAGCCATATATATTCATTCCATTTTCATTTTATTGTCTTGTTATTTTGTTCATTATCGTAGTTATAGTAAATGGAGTGTGAAACACAAAGTGAATTGTGGAAAAAACTATAGAATGTTGAATGTAAAGCAAAAATGCATAGCGTGAAAATATGGAACACAACCCTAAAGTGAGCATAGGTTACAAAACATGGAACATAGTGCAATTTTGAAGTCGGGAAATGTAAGGCTAAGGATAAGTGAGGGTGAAAAAGTGAGGAGTGTGAGGCTCACTATTAGATAGCACAAAGTTGTTTGGACACTTTTATAATTGTAGTTTAACATTTTGTAAACAATGTAAATTCACATACATCCTTGTCATTTAATTTTAACAATTGACATAACCTCTTGCAAATACAAATTGTTTACATAAGCATTCATATATGATCTAGGCCTAATAATGTGAGAAAAAAAAATTCATACTTCAGACTTTGCACTGACATTTCATACTTCTTGTGTGACTGGAGCTTTATAATGTTAAGTTGTCGTAGACCCAAGTGAGTGAATAAACCATACCTCCACGCATGGCTCAATAAACAATACCATTGACAAAAAGCCATATGTAGGTTAAGCCTTGGTTTCAAATGATGTTGAAGAGAGCTGGATTGATATACTACAACAGATTGGGATTATTTAGAATCATCAACAATTTAGTTGGTAGCAAGAATTGTGTGTTTTTAGTGCCCCAATACATAGATAAGTAGGGAGGATGTATTACCCCTCCCAATTAAAGATTGGAATCCATTAGAGATATAGATGTTGTTGTGATACTCTAGACCTAGAGAGTCAAATTGAGTTGTTTAAAAAAAGGTCTGGCTTGGGGGGGGGGGGGGGGCCCCAGATTATTTCTCCACCCAAACAAAACTTTTTCCCCAAACACAGCACTGGGGGGAAACTGACACAAGTTTGTACACATT
>Ga0116231_10003283_pt1 | contig 33744 bp, 21 predicted proteins | sample S1TSphgellanicum_2_FD_89695 | JGI IMG/M metagenome (GOLD analysis project Ga0116231, IMG submission 89695) | Host-associated microbial communities from peat moss isolated from Minnesota, USA - S1T2_Fd - Sphagnum magellanicum MG | ecosystem: Host-associated > Plants > Peat moss > Unclassified... | reverse complement strand
GACTAAAAAAAAAAAATATCTTTTCATTTTGTTAATGAAAGTCCCCAATTTTTTCGTTCCACCGCCTGTTCCTTCCCCCCCCCCCCCCCCCCACCCACCCACCCACCCCAACACAACCCACATGGACTCAGGCAGTGCTTTGCAGAACCAGAATTCTGGAAGCACTGGTTTTACCCACCTACCTACTTACCTACCTACCTACCTACCAACCAACCAGATTCCACAACACTTCTTAGACTCGACTGCACTTGACTGACATTTCCTTGCATGCCCCCGTCCGAGGAAATGCTGACAAAGAAAGAAGCCTTACTTCTTTCCGGCCGAGAAAAATGAGTCCATAATTTATTAAATTAAGCACACTGACTAGAATCATCTCGGCTCTGTTCCGGTTTTCACATTATACATAGAACTGGGAATCCAGTTTTGGGTCCAGTTCTTCAAATAAATAAATTCCGGTTCCAGTTTCGGTTTCAGTTATTCAGTTCTAATTAACTGGGAAATAGAACCAACATTGGTTCAGTAGCCAGTTTGTTCGGTAGTTAATTTTCAGTTCCCATCCCTATATATATATATATATACTATGGTTCCGGGTGGTTCCGCACACAAATGAAACTGAGAATTTGATTCCGGTCTGTTTCTTTTAAAATTGATTATGGTTTCAGTTCTAAAAATCCGTCCTCCCTCCTTTGGATCCGGTTCTTTCTTACTAGCCAGAACTGGCAGTTCTTACCTGCCGCAAGCAAGCAAGCAAGCAGGTACGTACCTGACTGACACTGGGATCAACATTAAAAGTCAATACAAGACGAAGTGTAAATTGTCAAAACTTGATTTCGACGAAACCCTTGGGAGTAAGGGTTTGAGGGTCTGATTGGCAGGCACAAAATCAAGTATTCTACGGACTATTGCTCAAGCACACCCCCCATAAACAGATGCCAGAGCGAGCTCGTCAATGGGCACCCCCTGTTACGGACTACTGCTCGAGCACCCCCATAAACAGGGGGCAGCTTCAACACCTCTATGAAATAAATACTTAATTGTTTAATGCTGAAGATTAACTGAAGATTAGTTAATTAAACCCTAATTAATTTATTCTGATTTTTCCATGCTCCTTCACAAAAAGGGGAGAATATTCCCGTGTGGTCCAAAAGATTCTCTCTTTTCCTCCGCAAATCTTTCGGTCTTTTGAAAAAAACTAGAGATTTGTGTGTGGATATATTAGGAGCCGGTTCTTGGACACTTTCTGAGAACCGTGGGTATATATATATATATATATCTCTTCAAGGACTGCCTTGACAACCTGGGGTTTTTTAAAAAAAAATTTGGCACAATTTCTACGAAGGTTCCATGTCGATCGATCCGAATATTAGAATATTCCCGTGTGTTTGCTCCAAAAGATTCTCTGTTTTCCTTCACAAAAATAAAAGGAAGATTCGTGGATAATACATGGAAATGGGTTCTTGGAACTTTTGAGAACCACGGGTATGTATGCTTCAGAACCTCCTTGGCAGATCCGGTTATTTGGCACCATTTCCAATGACCGCCTGCCCAACACTGGTTAAGTTCTTCAGCTTCTATTAGGAGCAACTATAAGAGCGTGTTTGTGGGTGGGGATGAAAAAAAGGGTCCAAGAAAATGTCGACAAGAAGCTTCAGGCTTTCTTCATGGATCCCATGATGAAAAAACACAAATTGATTTTGCTGCCAAAATTTTGTAATCCTTTGGTCGGGTTTGCCAGAGAGAGTGAGTCTCTGGCAAGTCTGACAAGGGTTTTTGTCAAACAAGAGAGGTGGTGGTGATGATAATCCCAAAAGCTGACCCTTCAGGGGTTAAGGATCATTCAAGCACCATGTGCTGACCATCTACCTTCCCTGGCAAAATCACAGAGGAGAGAGAGAGAGAGAGAGAGAGAGAGCTTTGGACATTCAAAAACCTGGGCCCATGCATGAAAAGAGGATCTTTTTAAAAGAAAATAAACATGACAGTGGAAGATGATGATGAAGGGACAAAAATTGTATGCTTTTGCTTCTTTGCAAAGTGTAAGGGACATACACACTAAAGTCTGGCACTACCACACTAGAGGTTGCTGCTGCTGCTGCTGCTACCACACCCCTAGTTTAACAATCAAAGTACTCTTTGTAACTCAATGGAGTGTTTTGGATCATCATATCGTGAAGACAATTAGAAACAGAAATTCCAACTCTTGGGTTCACTTGAAATACAGATCTAGATCATGATCTTGAGAATCAATCAATCAAATAAAACATACCCACACCTTTTTTGCATCAGGGCTTGATGTGCCTGATGGAAAGTCCACCCTTCACAGACATGGGAACTTCAGTTGCACACCCTTTCTTCTTGCTGCAATTCATGGGGTACCAATGAAACAAACCTTTGAGGAAGACAGCGCCCAACTTCCTGTCTGTCTCACAAATTTGATTTAACACATCTTCAATTAGTAGATCTACAACTTCTCTCTCTCTCTCTCTCTCTCTCTCTCTGTGTGTCTCGGGAGATCAGTTTTTTTATCAATGTGGCTCTTGAAGTTGAGCACCAATTTTTGAAAATCAAATATCCAGTCCCAATACCAGACAAAGCAATTGATAGTCCTAATCTAGCAACTGGGTTTCATAATATGCACCCAATAAGATAGTCAGCTGTTAAACCCTCTCCGATCTTTCCTCAATAAACCCTAATCCAAATCAGAGCTCCCTTTTCAACAATCAAATCTTGGGTCGGAAAAAAGGACTTCTCAGTCAATTCCAATTTGATTGAGGGGAAGGAGATCTGATTTTTCCTCAGGAATCACAACAATAGCCATCATTAGTTTCTACCTCCGTCTGCCTTAGTGGCTCAAAGACTCACATTTGAAATGAGAGAAAATCTTTCAAGGTTTTGCTCACACACAACACTATCTCATCAAGTGAAAAATAAAATCAGTCCAACAATTTTGCACATTCACAATTACTTAATCACAACACAAAGTTTAGTCACCAAAACTGGATCTTCTCAGGCTGGGGGTTCGGTTCATAAAAGTGGAAAACACCAACACTTTCACAAATCTCAACATGAAAACACTTTGCTCCTTCCATTTGTCCATACCTAATTTTTGCAGGATCAGACCAGATATTCAAATACCCAATAATGTGTAGCAGTTCAAAGCTAAAGCACCAGAGCATCTCTTTAATTAAATCGAAAGAGTTATAACGCTCTTAACTACATGCAAAGCGTTTCTAAAACCCTCTCAAACACACCACTTCCAGAACTCACCAGCATCAAAACTTGGAGTACCTGAAACACAAACCATTTACATATCGAAGTTCTCACATGAATTGCACTTGTGTCACACACCTACATGTGAAACCCACGCAGAAATTTCACCGTGCCTTAAAGACTGGTTAAACCTCCCACATGCATCCAAACGAATCAGACATGTGCAATGGAGAGAGACAAAGACAAGTGAGGGAACACTCAAAGGAGAGCTGCAATCTCCTACTCAGAAATTCTCACAACAAATCCACAGTTTTACTACATCAAAGAAAAAAGAAAACCCTAGTAAGAGAGCTCTGCATCTCCTACTTAAAATTCTCACGAAAAAAAAAATCACCAGTTTGCAACATCAAAGAAAACCTAGTAAGAAAAGCTGCATCTCCTACTGAAAATTCTCATAAAAAATCACAGTTTGCCGTCCGTGTCGCCTGGTCAGGGAACGCTGCTGCAATGCGCCATTTCCGTCCCGATCTTCACCGCCATCGCCGTCCTCGCAAAGAGCTTCTTATCCACTCAGAACGCACAAAGCTGATATAGCAAAATTTCACACTCTGAAAAAACCCTAACCCTAACTGTCTCATCACGGATGATAAATTCTGGTCTCTTGTTTTCATCGCATCCTTTTCATCCACACATTTTTTGTTCTTTGGATTATTATTTTTTGTGAATTTCTATTTTTTGGGGTGGGAAATTTAATGATTTTTTGGGGAAAAGAAATCGCCTGAAATCTCAAAATATCAAAAGGAATCTTTTTAAATCGCCAGATTTCTACACATGGCTCAAGTAGTCAACCAAATATATAAAAGAATATTTAAATACTTTTCCTTTCAAAAATTTAATAGCCAAATTCAACTAAATTGGCTTCTGGATTAAATTGTCTATGATGATTGATTGAACAAATTATTACCAATTTAATTATTACCTTTTTTTTTTTTTGGGTTTTCAATGTTTTTTTGTGTAAACTGTTTTTAAAAATTATTTCAAATCTATTTACATTATGATTGGAAAACTATGACGACTGAAAAGAACATGGTAGCTGAAGAGGCAGATATGAGATAAGGGTTTAGGGTTTAGGGTGCTAGAAAAATTGAGACAATTTTAAGAGTGATTGTTGCACAGCAGGAGCACTGGATCCTTAGGAACGCATACGTACCATCTTGTTGCATCATCTCATCAGCCTCTTCCTCTCTTTCATATGGTAATGTACCTGAAATGAATTGCTGTCCTACGAATATAACTATCCTCTGAAACCATCTGGATCAACAGAGTAATAAGAATCTTGATATGATTTTGAGTGTCGGGATATCTGTTTCCAATTGCCTGCTTTAAGAGTACTACCCCAAGACTTCCCCAAATGTACTTTCTCTGTACTAGAACTTTGGAATTTCTCTGTGTTAGAACTCTGGTAGGTTTGCTCTATTCTGCCAGAATTTTGGAGTTTGAATTTTTGCAATTGCCGCAACACACAAGCTCTGCATTCCAATATACACGATGGCAATGGATTTTGCAAAATTTGCACCACCGCATCAGCTGCCTTGTTTGCCTGCATGCACTAGCAGGCATTCTCTACATCATTAGTCCACAAAACTCCAATGGACAGACTTCAACTCTCTGATGAACCCTTGAAACTCTGATGGATCTCTAGACTCTGATGATGTGTATCAGAGGATGTGGGAAATGTTTGTTAGGTTTAGGATTCACACTATTGCTCAGCCCTTCCAAAGCCTTCATAGTCTTTCCTTCAATAGCACACATAAAAGAAGGGAGTGGTGACATACCAGGTGAAATGTGACATTGAGAGCTGTTGCAGATAATGGAACAATGGAGAACCTGCAACATGACAAAGACCATGCAAATGCAGAAAAATAAAATCTCTGTAGTTTAGCTCCCTTAAGATAATTTTCAGAGCTTGATACAGTAGGGGTATAGAAACATAATCTGTTTGAAATTGTATATGGTTTTGATGCTCTTACTTTCCTCGACCACCTGTATGTGCCACTTCTACTGGGTCCGTCCACTCGTCATACCTGCAGAGATGGAAGGAATGGAACACAAGGAAATTGGTGTGCAAATGAAAGAATTTTGGTACTCAAGCTCTCCCACTCATGAAGAATCCTCAAAAGATAGACCTTCTTGCCTATGAATTCTCCAAAAGATCCTTGCATGAGAAGAACCCACCACAACAGTCCATTGTGCAGCACCAGAAGAAGAAGAAGATCAAAAGACTCTTCTGCCTGCCTAGCTAGCTAGCACCCCATCTGTTCTATTTCAAAGAGACCAAACTCGACAACTGAAAAAGCTTACACCCATCCATAGCGGCGGTCAAAGACGAGCTGCTTCTGACGTGGAACATAGACGGCCCGTAAACCTGTTACACCGCCATTCTTTTGACGCGATCCCATCGAAGAAGAAGTCTCCTCCTCCTCCTACTTCTTTTCTGTCTACCGGGACCAATCCTTGCTATCCCTCTTCTTTCTCTCCAACAATTTCTCGCCAAGGTCCAGCCCGAATTTGGGCAACAACAACATGCAAAAGGCTAATAAAAATTGGCAAACAAAACATCATTGCGCTCGGAAGAATCACCCACTGCCATCCTCGATTCTCCGACGCAAACCAACAACGATCCCCGAACAAAGCTTGGTCTCCTTTGAGAAATTAGGGTTAGGGTTAGGGTTTAAGGGTAGAGAGAGATCCGCGAGAGAGAGCGAGAGAGAGTTGTGCTTGAAGAGAATACAGAACCTGAAATGCTACTGAAATTCCCGCAGAGAAGAGACAATGGCGGTGAGAGGAGTCTGGCAGCTCAAGAAACTCGTGGTTTGTTTCTGTGATCATTCGGGTAGCAGCGCTGGAGCCAGGTCTTTCTCTCTGTCTCTGTCTCTCGTTGCCGTTTCTCTTAATGTGGGTGGGCGTGCTCTTGCGCTAGATTGGTCAAAACACTACTTCTATACTTCGTGAGAAGAAAGGAGACTGCACGTGAGTGATTGTTGGAGGGAAGATTTTTCTTTGGGCTAATCATGTTACTGCTTCTCTTCTTATTGCTGCAGTTGCTTTCATTTCCAGACAGATTGGGGTTTTTGTATGTCAAACTGTTTCCCAAGGCAAGGGTAGGGGTCATAGTTAGTATGCAGTTAGTGCAATTGAAATCTTCATTGAACGAGAAGCTCATCATGGATGTGTATGTGTTTTTTCCCATGTAGGTAGTAGAGAAAGCATCTGGAGGATCTAACAAAGCAAGCTTGACACTGCTGTGTGCGGGTGGTGCTTTTTGTAGAGAATTTGTGGAAATGCTTCTTCCAAAGTTTCAGAAACAGAATCCTCAGTTAGAGGCTACCACACACCTTGTACGAGGACATCATCCACACTTGAGAGGGCACTTTGGTATGCTCTCACAAAATCCCGAGAGAGAGAGAGAGAGATGGCAAACATTCAAGAATGTGTATGCTGTATGCATTTGATGTATAGGGTATATGTTATTGATGTTTGCTGAAATCTTGCTGTCCGGTGGTTTCTTTTGGCCTGCGGTGCAGTGAATGGGAATCAGAGAGTTGTGGATGTAAAGAACAAGCCAAGTGAGGAGATTTGGACTCAGGTTATGAGGTTGCGCAACTCCACAGGGCGGAAGGTGGTGAAGCTCAAGACACGGCATGTCACACACAGCCCTAGTGTCCAAGGCACTTGGACTCCTCAAACAAAGTTCTGATTTTTGACAGCTGCAACTTTGGTTTCAGTCATCCTCTGTTTGACACATTTTCCCACAGAGGAGCTCTTGCTGCCCTGAGCTTGTTTTTATTATCTACTTATACCCTTTGCATGGGGATAGATTTTCTGCACCATAGGTAGCTGTCCAGCCACCCTGCATGACAAATTAATCCATCATGCTGGATAATTCCCAACTGGACTCAGGTGAGTCTCAATCCAACTTCCATTAATGCTTGTGCATTTGTTCTGAATATATACTTGCAGTGAAGCTCACAGTGCGTTCATTGGACCATGATGTAAATGACAATATCAAGAGAAGTTGGAAGCAATTTCCTGCAGTCAGATTGTTTTTGGTGTTGGCTTGCTCACAGGTCTTGGTCTATGGACGTATGTCTCAGTTGTCAACTTCTAGGGTTCCATAACTTTGCAGCGCGTCCAATGAGAAGCTCACCGACCATTGATGTCTTTTGTTCCAAAGAATCTTATTCAATGGAAAAACTATAAAGAGGAACATTGGCACACAGACTTTAGGTTTAAACATGTTCAAGGTCTCAAGAGCACATGCTTAGAATTGTAGAGCTATGCCTCTTAAGTGCTATTTGTCATGAACACCGAGTCTTCTCATTTCCTCTGGGAATTGAACATAAGCCTACGACAGCAAACTTTTGTATAGGTAACTGATTTTGAGTAGATTATTGTACACCTTATCTACACCCTCTTTCCAATTAGCTACATCTCAAGTGTGATCCAACATCATGACTGAGTCTTCCGGTTGGTTCTGGAAATGCAACAGAAACTCATGGCCCAGATTTTGTATACTGGTTTGCCCAAATCACCAACACTTTGTCAGCATCAATCATAGAGATTTACGGGTAACAGAGGAAGATTGAGTTTTCAAAGGAGGACTACACCGAGAGACAGAGGGTTAGAAAGCTATCATACCCATGTGAAGAGTGATGATCTGCTCACAATCACTGGATCTCCTTTGGGTGTTCTGTTGGCACCTTGAGACAAACCATGAAAAGCTCAGTTCCAAACTTGAGATGGAGGAGTTCAACTGGTTGAAAATCATGTCGTCGTCACCTGCAGGTGAACATTCAAGAAAGTTGCTTCCATTTCTTTCCAAATGACATGCAAGAAAATATAGAATGCAATTTATTGAAAAAAAGTAAATTATAAAATTTACTCAAATGTAAATAAGGTGCTTAAAATTGGATTATGAAAATAAATTTGAAATACACTTCAAATATTTTCAATCTTAATAGAATCTATTATTATTTCATAGCATACCAAAAAATTATCCTTTTATTTCATCTGTTCCATAAAATATACAAAAAATAATTTCCTTTAAGCTGATCATAATAATGCCCCAAACCTCCCATTTGTGGCTTTGTTTGTTTTGCCAAGTTCATAAATCTTATTTGTCACCCAAGTGTGGTTCTTTTACTTTGTCGAGGTTATGGTCTTATTTGTTGCGATCATTCATTTTTTTGGTTTATTCCCTTTTATGTTTTATTTTTGCAAGGAAGAATTTAGGAGGGGAGAGGAAATTGGGAGTTTGGAAATTAGAAATCTTGTTGTTGTCACATTTAGGGAATTCACGTTTTTTCATCTTTATAAACATTAACGTGAACTTTGAAATTTATATTAAAATATTAAATAGCATAATTTTTATTGACTTTACACAAGCAAACCAAGTTTTGGGCTTTTTATAACGATAAGTCTTATTCATGGGCATTCTTTGTTGTAAATAAAGGGGATCTCATTACTGTCACCATGTGCAACAATTGATGTGTAGTATTAATATGTTTTTTTTAATGGTGACTTTCTTGCATCAATTGAAAGGAAAAGAAATGAAAAAAAGGTCATTGCATTTGGACAAATCTTTTAGCATAAATTACATGAGGTGACATGTTGAAGTTGAACATGAACTTCTAACTACATATCCTACGAAACTAATGAAGGCATCTTGGAGTCATAATCAAGGAATGATTACACACGTCCCTCCTTGGGTGTTTTCTCCATTTTTTCCATTTAAAATTTATCGTGAATCAATGAGTGGTCATCGTTTCTCATAGTCCACACTTATTTCTTTTCTACATGTTGTATTTTCTATTTTTTGTGTTTTCTCTTGTTAACCATAACTTTTTTTTTCCTTTGCATTCTAGCAACGAATTTCAAAGTTCTATTCTACCTAAAAGAATGGCCACCAAAAATGGTAAGTTATTTGTCGCACCTTTTGTGTTTTCTTGTGTTTTAGGTTTTATTGTGATGTTATTTCCTCGAGTAGTAATGTGCTTCTCTTATTATTTTATTATTTGATCGTAGAACTTGTTGATCGAAGGTTTCATGTTGTTTAATGGAAATGCCAATTGAATTTTTGGGACAAGAAAACAAGTATCATCTTGCATTGTGATTTGTTTTTTCATACATGTATGGATAGTAATGTTTTTTTAATCGAGAAAACAAACATATTGATATTTCTATCTGTCATACTTGTGGCATGTTCATAAATCATTTTCACAAAAGATCATTTTCAATGTTATTTAAATAAAGGGTGGTTTCTTCTCACCTAACACATCTTTCAACTTTTTCCAATAACTCAATGGTTTTGTTTTTTATCATACATTTGGTGCTTTTAATCCAAGTTACGATCATTGATTTGTAGAAGCCATAAAAAAAGTTGTTTTAACAAGTGTTTTTTTAGAGCCTTGGTTTAGCTTTTTAAGTTGTTTCCATATCATTCTTTCTTTAGTTTTTATTGTTGATTTCATTGTTGCCCCAAGCCTTAAACCCATAAAAATAATGTATTTTTGGTGTCCCCATGTTTTGAAACACATTTGTTGAGAAGATGGTCAAAAGTCATATTCTTACAAATTGTTTTCAATTTCTTAATGTATTTCCATGACTTGAAATTTATTGGGATGATTTTTATCACCAGGCTATATAATAATTAACATGCACCACTCCAAGATTTGGAGAGTATGTGTTTGGAATCAATACTTTGAAACTTTGTATGAATTGATAACCAAATGCAAATGCATGTATCATTTGTTCAAGAACCAAAACATTATGTTGGGCATAAAAATGAATAATGCATTTCAAGATCCAAACTTTATTTCAAATGTTTCATATCAACAAATTTGAAATTTGAATTTTCAAATCAAAAAGCTATTCAAACCTTGTTACTTGACTTAATTTTCTTACTTTATTTCATGAGGTGAGAATCATTTTTTTTTTTTTAAATTTTTTTTAACGAAGTTACTAATAGAAACAAGTTACAAGGTTTGTTGTGCCATGTAATGACTATAATGCAACTGTTATTGTTACTTGTGATATTAATCTCAACACTCCTTTAATTTTATGTTAAGATAACATAAAAATTGAACATTCCATTTGCATAAGTTATTATTTTATTTGTTAAGCTTATTAAATGGCACAATATTACACCATGTGCCATTTGTGACAAATGGATACATTAGACACCATCTTCTAAGGGATGGAATTCATCCATAATGTTCATCCATAACTTTTAGTTAAATTTTAATTAAGTCTAAGTTAATTCCTAGTTAATTCTCAATTAACTCATAGTTAACTTCTAATTAAGCCCTAGTTAACTCTTAATTAATTCTGAATCAATTTCAAATTAAGTTATAGTTAACTTTAGTTAAATCTTAAATAACTCTAATTAATTTTTAATTAAGTCACAATTAACTTTTATTTAAGTTTAATTAACTCATATTTAACTTTCAATTACAAAGCTTCTTTACTCAATGCACACATAAAAGATTATTTTGAAATTTCCTTGAACTACCTTGAACTAAGTCCCAAAAATGGTATAAATAAAAGTAAGACCTTTCATTTCAACACTAATCTTAGGAATGATTTTACACCATAACATTGTCATGTTTTTTTTCATATATGGCATAATAAAAATTCGTTTTCATGTTTATTTTACACATTTCAAGTTTTTATTTTTAATTCTTGTGTTTTTATTTTTAAATCACATAATCTTATTTTGTTCATTGTTTGAAATTAAACTTAAACCTTTCCTTTATCCTTTAATTTTTGTAGTTTTTAATGTCCATGACACCATGTGTCTCCAATTTTGAAATTGGAAATTTAAAAAAATTGATCCTTTGAGTATAACTTTGGAAAAATAGTATGTTTAATTGTAAATAAATAAAAATTCTTCTTAGATGTTAAATTGAAAATGTGAATTATAAGGTGCAACCTTTGTATAACATGTTTTTATTAATGAATGATGAGATTTGGACATTTCATATAGGATATCATTCATGTTCTAAACGGTATAACTTTAAATGATGTTATCCACCATCAAATCATGACCATCCAAAATTAAATTTCACGTGTATTTAAAGTTTTTTTAATCACATCTATTGTTAGATGTTAACCTAAGTTTTTTTTCATCATTACAACATGATTCTAGGTTTTGTTTTCATCCCATTATGTAAATCATATTCATGCAAAAAGTTAAATTATCTTTCATTGTTCCTTTTATTAAGACCATGTTTGTTTGCTTTTTTTTTAATAACTAATGGCGAGCATTAAAGAGTTGAATTCGTGGTGGTTTTAAATTTGAATTTTAACTAGTTTGTGATAGGCATATTAGATATTGATAAAAAAAATTTGATAAAAAAACTTGAATTATATAAACAAAAAATTATGATGGAAGTAAAGGACATTCTTTTTAAATTTTTATTTTGTAACTTTGAGATACATTATGTTTTCTTTTCTTTTATTCAAAACATTTGGAATTTGTACAAAAATTTTGGAAATCCTTCTTCAAAAGTTGTTGTAAATGTTTTTTTTTTTTTTTTTTCCATTTTTCAAATTTACACTACAAGAAATCATGGTTTTTCATAAGGTTCAACTTGACTAAAGTGTTCACATTGACCAAAAGGATATTCATTTTATCTAAAACACATGGGGTATGAAAGACACATGGTTCTTTTGATTAGGTCTTTTGATTGAAGTAACCATTTTGACCAAGTGTTAAGTTATACATTTAATAAAAAAGGACAAAATTTTAAAATGGTCCATCAAGATGCCCATGGCCTGATCAAATTGACCATACCAAATGGCCATGTTTAGTCAAATCGGTCATATTAATTTGGTTGGTTAGCCTATTTGTAATGCTTATTAAACTACCTACCAACCTACTAACTTTGAGCCATCCACTTGTTGTTTCAAACATGCAATTGGACCCATGGTCATGAGTTGGAATCACGATGAGCAGTCACCTCTTCTTCATATAATTTTTTATACGCACCCACCTGACAACATATCACACCTCACATTTGTGTCCATAATAAAAAATGAGCTATTCATCTAATTTTTTGCATCATAATTTTTGCATCAAAAATTCAGTGGGTTTGATTTGCATAATGTGTTCATGCATGTAAATTGGAATAGGTACTTATAGTTGATTGAAACTTGTCCATGATATCAGATTGATCTTCAATTTGTTTCACCATGTTTATAACTTTATGCTGTAACACATCAAGTCGTTGCTTCATATCTTCCTAGGGACATTTCTATACATTTTGTGGTCAAAGATCAATGGTCTTGAAATTTTCTAAATTAGGGGCAGGGGGGGTTGAATTTGTTTAATTACATTCAATTTAGAATATGTTAGAGTCGCCTTGTTCTTAACTTTTGCCTCTAGTTTGCTATAGGTTTTACCAATATTCTTGCTGGATGTTGGATACTTGCCAACCATCTCTGAGCCTATTGCTTCAACATGAACACAACCACCATAATACATGGCAAAATAGTCCATTCCTTCACATACACTTAACACTACAAACAATTCTCCTCTGTCCAATTGGATAACAATTTTGTTGTCACTTTTCTTTTTTCAACCACTAGTTTGTAAATAAGTTTTGATAGGTACACAAGCTATGTAATGCAAAAAATTGGTAATTGCATTAATGAGAATTATAAAAATAGGAATAATTATTGCAAATAGTGTCATGAGTAGACATATGCTGGATATGAGATACCCTATCTACTTACTTATTTACCATTTATTTATTTATGTCTTATCTACCACCTATCTATTTACCTATGTTTTGTCTTCTTACCTACTTATCTATATTTGATTTATTTATCTACTTGTTTAGTATTTACGTACAAACCTACCTATAATTTACATAAATAAGTATGAACATTTAAAAACATAGGTAGGTAGGCATGTGTACTTATTTATGAAAAAAATTGAAGTTCAAATGTTCTTATACACATTGACAAAAAAATTTCATGGAAGTTCAAGGATACATGTTAAATCCATTTGATATCATATTGTTTTACATAGTGATGGCGTGTGTTAATAGCCAAGACATTTGTGTGAAACTAAAGACACCAAGATTCAATTCCTTTACCAACATATATTATGTGGAGTATGTATATTTGTATACATATCTTGTACATGTGTGTAAATGTATAATACATGGGTGGATTGTGGATAAGTAAGTAAGAGGCCATGGTGGGTAAATAGGTCATGGGTGGGTGGTGGGTAAGTAGGTATTTATTATTTATTTATTATTTACATTTTTATATTTACAATTTGAACTATTTTTTAATTAATGTTTTTAGGTTATTTAATTTTTTGTTCGATTTGACTAGTAAAAAAATATCATTTTATGGTCAATCAAAAAAATCCATTAATCAAGTTGAACATGTTTAAATCAACTTGTCTAATATGATTAAGTGGTGAAATTGACCAAATGTCAAAATGATTTTTTTTTTTTGGTTTTTCAATCAAATAAACCATGATTTCTTATAGTGTTAAAAAGAAGAATTAACTAAAAGTGGGGGAACAAAAAATCCCACTAATAGTATGTGGTAAAAACTTCCAAAAGTGTTGCCATAGAAGAATAAACTTTAAAATGAAACTTTTTTGAAACTCAATTTTTTGTTGAAGAAGATGTAGCAATTCAAATATGGTTTTATTGTTATAATATATTGAATACAATTTGTTTCCTAACCATTGAACTGTGAAATAGGCTAATTGATATGTTTCCCCATCCTGTTATGATGAGGTAAACTTATTTGTTTTCTTTTTTGAACATGTTATTCAATGTCACAATGTTCAACCAGTTGTTAATAACTTTGATACCATTTCAATTTTTTCATTATTTAAGCAAACTTAGAAAGTAAACTTGACATTTTGATTACAATAAATACCATTTTTTTAACTTGTGCTTGTGCTCCATTAATAATATTGTATAAACAATTTTATGAGTGGGTGTTCACTTATGTTGTAAGTTGTTTAAAGTTGCATGCATGATTGTTTTTAATAATGAAATAGGCTAGTTTATGTAAGTTCCATTAACAACAATTAAAAACTTGGTAAGGGAAGGATAAATTAGACAACCTTTTCTAAAGAAATTTGCATTCTTCACATTTATGCCTAACAAAATGTAAAAATCCAAGTGAAAACAATATTAATAGCATGTAACTTGGTTAGCAAATGTGAACACAAGGAGCATCAACTTTGTCAAGAAAATAAGTTTCTCAATATAAATTCATCATATAATTTTGTCAACAAGAATATGTATATTATATTGTTATCATCAATGACCTAGTTTATTTTTGTCAAATATGTTGTGAAATATTTTAGACCTTTTAATTTTAATTTTCCAACCTTATGTCTTTCCTTTGTTTCTTGTTTTTTACCTCTATTCTTTTGGTGCAAAATGTCAATGTAATTGGGCCATATTGAGAGGTGGTGAAAACAATGGATAAGTTATGATACAAAATTGGTTATCACTTTCAAGGATTTAGATATTAGTTACTAAATTTTGTTATCAATGTAATGTGACAAGATGATATTTGTTATTGTCATGATATTTGGATTAAATGAGTGTAATTAAACATTTAAGAGGAGTAGGTAATTAATATAATTATGGTGTTGAAAATTTATTACGAAAACATCCTAGGCTTTAGCATATAATTTTTTTTGTGAAAAACAACTTGGGCACACAATGTTTTACTATGAAAAGCCTAGGCATAAAAATTTTATTATGAAAAAAAATTAGTTGTAAAATTTTATTGTTTTGTTTTTTATTTTGGTATATTTTGCATATTTTATTAACTTTAGCCTTAGTGAAGTGGTACAATAATATTGTGTCACAATTCATTTAAAAGGTATTATTGTCTCCTTTGTCTTCTTCTTAATTTTAAATTCCATTTTTAAATATTTAAATATTTATAGTTATTTATAGGATTATAAAAAAATTTCCTACACTTCAAATTAGATGGATACGGTATTTGGAAAATAGATTGATGATATTAATCCAAAAAAAAAAATTAATTACAAAAACCTTCACCTATGGCTTGAAGTAATCATCAGGTTTTTCAAGAGGGGCATTTTGATTTTTGAGTTTTCACATTGTTTGTTTTGAATATGTGTTGGATTTGTTTTATAATACTTTTGTTTCTTAAATTAAGCTCAATTGCTGAATCTTCTTGTAAAAAATTATCATTTACAACTTCAAGCAATTGTGAGAGTTTTTTATGAAAGGTTTTTAAAAAATTTTGAATTTTCACATTGTTTGTTTCGAATACATGTTAGATTTTTAAAATAAAACTTTTGTATCATGAATTAAATTCAATTGTTGAGGCCTATGGTAAAAAAAAATCACTCAGGGCTTCATGTAGTTGTGAAGGTTTTTTAAAAAATGCCTTTTGAACTTTAAAAATTTTCACATTGTTTGCTTTGAATATGTGTTGGACTTGTTTTATAAAACTTTTGTTTCATGAAAATTGAGTTCAAGTGTTAAGGCCTTTCATAAAAAAATATCATTTATAGCTTCAAGTAATTGTGAAAGATTTAATTTAATTTTTTTTGAACTTTTAAAATTTTCACATTGTTTGTTTTAAATATGTGTTGGACTTGTTTTTATAAAACTTTTGTTTCATAAAAATTGAGTTCAATTGTTGAGGCCTCTCATTAAAAACATTTCCCTTACTACTTGAAATAGTCATGAAGGATTTTTTAAAAAATCCTTTTGAACTTTAAAGATTTCACATTGTTTATTTTAAATATATGTTGGACTTGTTTTATAAAACTTTTGTTTCATGAATTGAGTTCAATTGTTGAAGCATTTAATATAAAAAATTCACTTACAACTTTATGTAGTTGTGAAAGTATTTTAGGAGAGACCTTTTGAACTTTTAGAGTTTTAGGAATTTTGATGCCCATAATGCCTTGTGCATTTCAAATTCATGGCGCAAATACCCGAAGGAGGTTTGTGCACATCAATCAAAGGAAGATTTTTTATTTGGCATAATTTCACTTTTTTGGTCATGCATGGATGGAAAAATAATTTGGGGAGTGGGGGGGGCGGGGTGTATTCTCTATGTGTTGTTAAATGGAAAGGAATCAATGATTGGAACACCAAGAGTAGGGCACCAAGCTTCACCCATGGCATGGAATTTCATTCTATTAATGATCAAAAAACAATTTCAACTATAGTTGTTTGTTTTGATTCTTTTCATTTTCATCCAATACAAGCTTGTCACATGCATTCGGGCATGTGGTCAAGTTAATGGTAATTAATTAAGGCAATAAACCTTGTAGCTAAAAATATATGTTTAATTGGCCTATTTTTTTCCTTTTTTTTGGGAAAAAAATTTGGGTGTGTAAATGTGGGGTTAGTTTACATAATGGGCTTTCATATTCATAAATATGATATCCTTGGCTTATCCAAATTTCAACTTTCATTTACTAAATAGATTTCCACACTTGTTCACCTGAACACATGGGTTCATGTCCTACTACATGTGGGGAAGAAGTTGAGATACTTGTTGGTGGCATGTTTATCTATCACATGCTTGCATATTGGAACCAACCCAAAATAATAATAATAACATAAATAGAGATTAAAAAAAAAGGTTTATGCATTCTCCAATAGTTATGGAATGAAAATAAAACAATAATTTTTTTAAAAGGCCCATGATAGCTTTTTTTTTTGTAGGTAAGGCCAAGGATATGCACTAATGGTCATTAATGTAAATAAATAATCCATAGATAATATTATGATATGTCACCAAATTTGTAGTAAATAACCAATAAGGGCAATTTGTCCTTCAAGATATTTTTCTAGGACAACCCAAAAAAAAGAGTAACAAAGTACATGACAAGACCAAAACAAAAAAAAAGGTTCTTCAGTGATGCTTTGGGGTGGGTGGTGGGTTACACATCTAAGGTTTTGCTTTTTTTTTGGCCGCCCTTTTTGTCCCCTTCTTCTTTTCTTAGTGGGGGGGAGGTGTAACGGGCTTTTTTTGTATGATTACTTAAATATTATATTTTTTTCCCCCAAACGTTTGGTATGTATACCAATAAGGCAAGGTTCATGTAAACCTCAAAAAATGACGCATAAACCATTGGGAAGAAAAATGTGTTTAGACAAACAAATAATGAAAAGGATTGGGTAGAACCCATGGATTGAATGAAATTGTTTTGCTTGAAATACCAAGGAATTGTTGTCATGGAACTCATATATATATATATATATATATATATATATAAGAAATTAGCCCCAAAAACTAAAGTTATGAAATTTAAGACTAAACACTCAATTTTTTTTTCCTAGCTTTTGAACAATGATTTTTTAAATTTTTTTGAAAAGGAATTTGGTTCAAGGTCAAGAGAGAAAACACCTACCTAACTTCTAAGTGAATAAAGCATGAACTTTTTTTTTTCTTTTTTTTCCTCATCCCATTCTTTCCTTGAAGGTTAATGTGTTTTTTCTTGGACATAGTTTTGGGTCACTTCCATAGTCATGAAAATGATCAAATGTAATTTCACTTTTAAAGCAATAAGAATAAAAATATTCTACTTGCCCATGGTTTACATTATTAGTTTTGAATAATGATTTTTTAATTCCATCATATAACCTCCCTCCACCCAACATCTTTTCAAATGGCCAAATGAAGGATACCAAATTCTCCACAATGGGTATAAGGTTCACATTTAAAGCAAAGATGGTACAAACCCACCCACTCCCTTTCTCCTCAAGTTTCTTGTGAGAACCTTGCAAGTGAATGAACATACCCATTACTTGTTTATTGTTTTTTTTCTTATTATTGTTGGCATTTTCAATTCTTACAATAACCTTTATGGTGTTATTATAACTTAAAATTTACAATTAATGGATAGGTTAGCCATATGCTATCAATGAACCCTCTTTGTTGAACTAAAGAATGTGGTGCAAAAGGAGTTGAGTCTTTTTGGCCATTTGCCCAAAATATGGAGTGGTCACTCTTTAGTTTTCCTTTAGCTTTTGAGATCCCCAAAAGATAGTAAAATATATTGTAACAAGGATGAGCATGCCGTGTATGTACCCAAAAGTGTGCACTTGATGTAATCTCAACCAAAAATTGCATCATGTTGTGGTAGCGAGGTTGAATGTTAATACTTAATACTCTATGCCCCTTTTTAAAAATATTTGATGATATGTCATAGTATACCTTAGCTAGTTCAACACATGTTTGTCAAATAATTAATTAATTTTGAAGTGTCAACAATATATTTATTTTTATTTTTTTATTTTTTAAAAAAAAATTTCCATTTGGGAAAAGATTTTTCAAAAAATTATTAACACTTTAAAAAATAGTATAATTAAAGTCAAATTGGCCCCAAGTATTACAATATTATTGTTAAACTTGTCTTACAATAACTACTATAAAATGTGCGAATGAACTATTAAGGCAAAATCGCCCCTAAAGATGGGCATGTTGAATGGGCATATTTTATGTACTTTGAGAAATAACCCATAACACGATAGATGGAATTGTTTCCTATGAATTTAGAGAACTATCAATAATCATATAGGAACAATCATATATTAACATGCGAATGGATTGAATACCAAGGTGTCACATGATCAATTTATTTATTAAAATTCACTCTGACATATAACATTTTTTTCCCAAAAAAATTTATATTAAGTGCATTTTTTTTTCATAATTCTGCACAAAAACAAACTATTTCTCTCGCACAAAAGTAGGCTCAATGTGCTTACATCCTTTGTTATGCTCCATGGTGACCATTTCCAATAGACACATGTTAACCCCCTCCCATTGCATTGCGGATGTGCACCACATGGGTGCATGTTATTTTATTAATTAAAAACACTTATATGCAACTTTTGACAAGTCTCCCTAAGCCAAATTCCAAAAAAAATCCAAACTTAAGCCAATATGCCCAAAACAATTCCATCCTTAGGCCATGTCTTGGGTTAAACCTTTTTGACTTGAGGTCTAACACAAAGCCAATAAATGTGTATGATTTTCTTGAACATGTGTATTTACATTAGATACACGTAAATTCTTGATCAAATGGCTTGGGGCTATTACATGTTGAACCTAAGGTCATTGCTTTGAAGGGTATTGGAAATTTGTTTAAGGAGTGTGGGACATGTTAAGAAATGGGACATTGTAATTTGGCCACGAAAAATGTTAAGAAACATCAAAACATTAGGAACATCAAAATCTATAAAATCTTCAAAACTCCCCTCCACTCCAAGAAGGAGAAAACCAAGAAAAGAAAAATTATTATCCCAACAATATTTGTCACATTTTCTTCCTAAGACTTAATAATGCCCTTATCTTTGATCAACCCAAGATGAATAAGCTCATACATACATATACAAGGTAATTTGAACCTTGAGCTATGATGTGCTTCGTGAACAATATACTTTATAAACTTTGGCAAGACCATGAAAATTTCATTGATGTCCTTTAAAACCAAAATGGGCATTGATTGGCAAATAATCTACAAGATTACAAATTGGAATTCTAGGCATAACCCACCTGCATTGAGGCCCCCTTTACACTAGAGACTAACAGCCCATGACCATTGAAAAAGAAAATTAACAATTAAAGAAACAAGATTATCAAGGTAGAAGTTCATTTTACACAAAGCTTGAATGCCAAAAGGGCTGAAGAATTAATGGAGGTAGATGAAAACTTGACATGGAATATTAAGTGAAAGCTTATGTATAACGTTTCATGATATGACGAACTCCATGCCAAGCCCACCTAAAATAGGTGAACATGGTGTAAAGTTTGCCAGATTATGAGCCCTAAAATTCCAATCAATTGCAATTTTATTGTCCTTTATTTTCTAATGACTATGTGGAGTTTTCTTAATTATTTTTGAGGCGAAATGGGTGTTTGTAAATTATTCATTTGCTGGAATTTTTGGTTTTCAATGGGTTTATGAAGGTTTTTTTTTTTAAATTGTTTTTGGGTCAAAATGGGTGTTTGGAAATTATTCGTTTGTTGGGATTTTTGGGTTTTAGTGGGTTTATGGAGTTTCTTTTTGTTGTTTTAAGATCAAAATTGATGTTTATAAATTATGCAATTGTTTGCGAATCATTAATACACATTCTATCTATATATAGGACTTTGTGGGGGTACGGGGTAGGCATTGATCAAAATTTTACTTTCATATTTGTTAAGGTGAGCACAAAGATTCGTAAGGTCATGAGCCCATTTTGGCATGTTCTAATGTGAAAGTACCTCAATAAAATCTATTTCCATTGCACTTGAAAGTTCAGCCATGCTCACACCTAAATAATTATTGAACTTTGATTAGACAACCTTTGGATGTGTTTGAAAATGGATGGGGTTAGGTTTGATTTTTGAGGTAAGATTTCATTATGATGTTTTTATAAAAAAAATACAATGACTATATATCAATTTGATGTTTTGTTCAAAAATTTCAAAATTCAAAAATGCAACTGGCAAATAGCTAGTGGCTATAGTGATTAGAAACATAGACTAAATGTTAATTTTTCATATGTAGTCATTATTTATCAAATGTGGAATAATGATAATACATCGAATATATATTGTTCACATCATGTGCCATTAACATATTATTATCTTTTGATTAAATAAAAAATTGTTGTACCCTACCCATAAACTTGAGTAGGGTAAAACCTTTTGTCTATGTATTTTGAGAAAAATAAGCTTTATTATGTATAAACACATGTGCATGTCAACTTTCAACTAATTTTTTTTAATGTATTAAATTTTTTTAGTGTATCAATAAATTTTTAATGTATCAAAAAATACACGACAAAAAACAATTAGTTGTAATTGAAAAATTGTGGGAGTTGTAGACTAGATGCCAATTGCCATATATTTGTCATGTGTGGAAAAATGATGATACATATATAACATTGATCACACAAGGGTGAAACATGGTCAAAGGAACTAGGGGCATAAAAGTATAAGTCCTTTTCCAAGAATTGCACATGACAAATGTCATTTTTGTGTTAGTTTCTAATTTTATAATTTATATTTTGGATACCCCTTTTAATTTTTTATTTTAGATGTTAATAGATTTTGACTACAAATTGATTTTATATTATGTATATCATGCATTCATGCCTTCTATCACATAAACATGAACAACTTTTGTTAAAAACACATTTTCAAAATCCATAGTTTTCAAGGTCAAAAACACTTTTGCACCAAATGTGTTCAAATATGTTATAAAAACAATTTTCATTAGTTCAATTTTTTTTTTTCTTTCTAATCATCAATGTTAAAATCCTTTCCAATTTTCAAAAGGAATGGTGCACATTTGGCAGAACAAAAAAAATGTTTGAAAAAAACAAGGACTATCCATTCTCAAAGTTTGAATGCTTTAACATGCAGAAATACTTTTGATTTGCGTCAAACTTTGGAAACAATGAAAAATATTCCAAAAGAAATTATTACAATCTAAACTATTATGCTTCACTTGTGATCTTTCAAACATATAAAAATGTAATTTTAAGGAATGTCCATTCATTTGGGTGACTCCTTTGATTGTGTTTTTGAAAAAACTTTTCCACCCTTGCTATGTTTAAGCAAGGGTATAACAATTGTCAATTGAAAAAATCTTCAATGTATCCAAAAATCATTAATGTGTGAACAAATCTTTAATCTATGAAATAACACCTAACAAATAGCAATACTGGTTATGGTTGGAAAGTGGTGGGAAACATAGATTAGATGTCAATTTTGGATATGTAGCCATCCATTTGTCATGTGTGGAAAACAAATGGTGATATATGGAATGTATTGTTCACAAATGTGTGAATAATGTATTGCTATTTTTTGATACCTTAACAACTATCTTACAATAACCATAGACGTAGAAACATGGCAACTTTTTACCCTTGTATTTTTGAAAAAAATCCCCACCCTTATTATGTTTAGACATGCACGAGAACTTTTTTTAGTGTATCAACAAATCCTTAATGTATTAAAAAAAAGGGCAAATAACAATTGATTACAATTGAAAAGTGGCAAGAAATGTAAACTAGGTGTCAATTTTTTATATGTAACCATCAATTTGTCATGCATGAAAAAATGGTCATAGATGGAATGCACTAGTCACATAATGTGTGAATAACGTATTAATATTCTTTTGATACATTAACAATTATCTTACAATAACCATAGACATAGTAACGTGGCAACCCCTTGTCTATGTATTTTTTAACAACTTTGTCACCTTTGTTATGTTTAAACATGCATGGTAGCTTTCAATTGAAAAAATGTATACTGTATCAACTAATTTTTCATGTATCAAATACAAGGCATATAACAATTTGAACCTTATAGTTGAAAAGTAGTGAAAAACATATGCACTAAGTGTCAATTTCAAAAATATCAATATATCACTCACCCATGAATAGCGTATTGATACATTAGTAGCTTCCTTACAACAATCGTAAACCCAAAAAATGTGGTAGCCTCTTGTCCAAATAATTTTGAAATTTTTTTGACCCTTATAAAATACATAAGTATTATGGGATTCATGACGATAACACAACATAACGCATGATGGCATGATGCATTGATAATTGTGATTTTGATACATTGCAATATAAAACAAAAATTATCATTGTTGTGAACAACATTTACTACTAGATGAAAAATATCCCTCTAACTAGGGCTGTGCCTAAACCTTAAACCCTACCAAAGCCACATTGGGAAATGAACAACAACCACAATAGAAAGGAGTTGGAAGAATATTGTCATTTGCTTTTACAAAATTGTTGTCCAATGTTGTCATTGTGTTGTTCATGAAAGCTGCCATATATTTTCTTCAAAGATCAGCGACAAAGAGTAGCAATAGCAGAAGTTGGAGAAGATGACAAAGAAGAAGATTCTACCAAAAGGAGATCAATTGAAGCTCCATAAAATTGGGCTATAGAAACGATTGAATTGCAATCTATAGAGAGACTTGGGAGGGAGGAAGAGGGAGAAAGCCTTCAAATTTGCACACGAAGTTCCAAGATTGCTACTTAGCAGGCGATTTTTGGGTTGGAAAGCTTAGCATTTTCTTGCTTGAAAATGCAGATCAAGAAACGTCAAACCAACACATGCAGAGCCACCATTGTTGTTGTCCTCTTCACTTTTGCAAGATGAATCCCACTTTGATCCTTCTCACCCACATATGGTCTCAATAGCTTGCACCTTGTGCAATTCCTTGAGCAGAGTCCAAAGCATTATGAACTCTACCAAATCATCAGGGGGACTATGGATAACCAAAAGCACACACCTTGCACCTCACCATTGAAAGCATTTGTCCCATCAAATTGCTAGATTCTTAATCAGAGAAGCTACAACCAAGCTGAATCTTTATTCCTGCATGACACAAATTCCTGTTCTGAAAACTGTTTGCCCCATTTCCTATCTTCACAAAATTGATATTTTTACATCACAGAGGCCTTCTGTCCTCCCTAGCTATCTTCAAATCCTGTGCACCCAACAGCACCTTGCAGAATGTCTCTAGATGGGAAATTTGACCCAGTCTCTGTAGACCATGTCTAAGAAATCTCTGTAGGTTTTTAATGAATTTGTTCTATAATTATACAACATGTAGTTGACAGCTTCTCCTGTTCTGATTTTATTCTTTTTCGAAATAGAATTTGACCCAAAAAAGTTGGGAAGCTGCATGGCAAGAGAGAAAGAAAAGTGAATGCTCAGGCAGACCATGTAACAGAGTTTTCATGAGATCTCAGATTAAAGTTGGTGGTATATGATACTAACAATGAGCTTTACTGTGTAATCCTTCCTCAGCAAAGTGCATAGTCTACTTGTCCATCAAGTTTTGCTCACACAAAAAAGGAATTAACTGATGGCATTTGGCCACATTGTGCGAGTCATCCCCAGAACTCAACTCATAACAACCACGACACACTTGTATGTACTAAGCAATCAAAGGAATTCCTTACAACCTGTAGATTACCAGGGCAGAGGAATCACAGGTCAAGTGCAATCCACTAGACCTGTGGGCCATCACACACCAGAGGCCAGTGAATGCTCTATCTAAGACTTGAGGGAAGGAGGTGGGGATGGTGGCATAGAGGATTTGGCCAAACCCGCCCACGCTATCACTCCAACCGCAAGCACAATCCACCCCATCACATCGTACTTGAAATCACTCTCCTTCTTCTTCTTCCCTCCCTGAAATTCAACAAGTGTACATTCATTATTAAGGAGGTTTGGAAACACATATTCCTTACTAATATCAAAACAATTCTAGTTACAACACTGACTCCAAATGAAGGTGTGTCCAGCTTCAAACATTTCAGAGTCAAAATCTCAAAGGGAACCCAAATTTTTTTTAAAAATGATGCCACAGTCAAAGCTCTCTTGTAAGTCAAAGCAGCACATTGAGAGTAGTCCACCTCTTTGTCAGTGTAACCATGATTACAGTGCATTGGAGAGAAAGAGAAGACTTCAGAGGTAAGGGAAAAGACAGTACCTTGGGAGTTGCAGCACTGGGCAGAGGTGGACCACCTCCTAATATGACCTGTTGCGAGGCTAACTGCTTCTGCAACTCTTGATGAAGTGATGGAGCCTGTTCTCCCCACCATGTCCAACAAAAAAATAAAATTAGAAGAGAAACTTCAAAGGCCAAGGAAGTACACTTCATGCAAAGACAGCCCATGTCTACTCTCTGCCTTGATTTTGAAAGCTGTGCATTTTGAGAATAATCTTGGCATTCAGTGGGCACAAGGAAACTCTCTGACTTGCAACTCATGAAAAGACCAAATGAGAAAACATCATAGACAAAGTGAAAGCTGAGAATACCTTTTCAGTCATCTCCAGTGCCTTCTGGTACAGCTCGTTGTGGGGTTCCTGCACAAAAAAGAACAAGCAAAACAGACACACCTCAGTGATCAATTTTCCAACAGTCAAAATGACTTTTCTTTGTTGGATTAACTCAAGGGGGATTCAGTTCCAACAACTCTTCCTTTTACACTCCTGTTTAGCAAAAGAAAAATGACCCAGCACAACGCAGCAGACCTTCTAAAGCTACACTTTACCTTGCAAACTTCTGTGAACAGGCATTAACTGCTTGAAATGAGTGGAACACTTTGACCTCTTCTGTTTCTACAAGCCACTTTTCATATGACATTGAAAATGTGTAAGTAGGATAGTTTTGATAGGCAGGAGGACCTCATCAAGTGCTTGCTGGAAGCACGTTGCAGCCTTCTTGAAGAAATCATTGGCCTTATCAGTCTCAGACACCAGAAATCCCTGAGATGTGTGAGCGTTCCCAAGGCACCACAGCGTGTCATGCTTGCGAGGATTTATTTGAAGAGCTTCCTCTAGCTTTTTCACCGCATCTGTCAACAACAACAAAAACACGTCATCACTCATGAATGCAACGATTGATCCAAAATTCATGCCTTGATCTCCTGCAAACAAAGGAAACCCATTTTGGAAGACAATGAAAGCATGCCACCAAAAAACAAAGGAAAAGGGGCCAAAAAAAAAGCCAGTTTCATTTGTTATATGCAAAGATTGGCAAAACAAAAAGTGAGGTGAGGAAAGTGGGCTGTTAATCAAACCTTGAACCATGTCAATTGAATCCTGGCCCTGCCTGAAATGCGCAAGCTCCAGTAATGCACCACCCCATCTTGTCAAGTTCTAATATCATATCCCCATCCCAAGCACCAATTAAATTCAATCCAATTCAACACCATCACATCATCACATCAAAGTCTCTGAGGTTTCACCCAACTGCCAATAGAAGAGAATTCATTTCCAAATACAAAAAGAGAATTTCATACCAAAATGCATTTCACTATTTATTTTTCCCACACTGAAAGAAAAGCTTGAATGTGCAAGCCTAAATTCAGCAACAGTTTTACCCATTTTCTCCATACTTATCATAAATCCATCCACAAACCAAAATAATAACACAGCAACTCCAAAAACAAGAACAAGAACAAGAACCAAGAAGGGGGGGAAAGAAAAAGATGAAAAAATGCCATTTCTAACTCCAAAAAAGCACTAAATCCAAACTCTTGTTGCTTTTTTTTCTCCAAAAACTGTGAGGATCATCATTCACATCCTCCACATAATTTTTCAAAAAATTTCTTAAAAAAAAGAAAAAAGAGGAGAGAAAAAAAAATACATCCGCATCTTTAGGGTTTCGTGCGTAGCTAGCTGCTGCCTTCTCCCGGGTCTGCTCAAAAAACATGAGACGCTCCAACTCCTCCCTCTGCATCCCGTCCATTTCACCTCCTCTCTCTCTCTCTCTCTCTCTCTCTCTGTATCTGTGCTCTTGGGCTCCTATGCAATGATTTTTCTTCACTGTCTACAAAACAAAAACAACAATTCTCCGGCGACGAAGACGAGCAAGAATTGGAACAAGAGCAGGAAATCTGAAGGAACAGGAGAAAGAGGAAGAAGACTGAAGAGAGTGCAAAACTGAGTACTGCGTGTTGGGACGAGATGATGCAAGCCCTAAAGAAAACCACCACCGAACTGCTTTCCGGAGATGGATGGAAAATGAAATGGATTGAATTGGATGCAAAATGAAATTAATGGATTTGATTGGGTGGAAGATGAAATTGGGTTGGATGAAAAATGAATTATGGATTTGATTGGATGAAAAGTGAAATTGGGTTGGATGGAAAAGGAATTTAATGGATTTGATTGGGTGAAAAATGAAATTGGGTTGGATGGAAAAGGAATTTAATGGATTTGATTGGGTGAAAAATGAAATTGGGTTGGACGGAAAAGGAAATTAATGGATTTGATTGGATGAAAAATGAAATTGGGTTGGATGGGAAAGTAATTAGTGGATTTGATTGCATGAAAAATGAAATTGGGTTGGATGGAAAAGGAATTAGTGGATTTGATTGGATGAAAAAAGAAATTGTGTTGGATGACAAAGGAAAGGGATTGGGTTGGATGAAAATTGGAAAGGATTGTGTTGGATGGAAAAGTAAAGAAGTTGGATTGGATGGAAATGGAAAAAGATTGAATCTAATCTTAAAAGGGGGTGATATTTTGGATGGTAACGTGTGGCCTCCTTAATCCAATATTCTTCTTGTTAATTAGTTGGGGGTGCCTCACAGGTCCAACTTTTTTTTTTTGGTCCCAATGAGCCAATTTGATTGGCCCATCGCAAAAAAAAGTTGAAACTATAGAGGCTCCTCAAAATAGAAGATTCTATGGAAAGATCAAGTGCCTCGCCCTTTGGCCCACCTATAAAGGTGAAAAGTGGAGGACTTTGGGCAAAACATATGGGATTAAAGGGAGGTGCTATTGGGAACACCCTTGGGGAACACATTGGGAACCTAGGGAACACGTTGGGAACCTGCTAGGAACCCAATGGGAACTTGAAGGGAACATGTTGGGAACCCACTAGGAACCGAATGGGAACTTGAAGGGAACATGTTGGGAACCCACTAGGAACCCAATGGGAACTTGAAGGGAACATGTTGGGAACCCATTAGGAACCCAATGGGAACTTGAAGGGAACATGTTGGGAACCCAATAGGAACCCAATAGGAACCCAATGGGAACTTGAAAGGAACATGTTGGGAACCCGATAGGAACCCATTGGGAACTTGAAGGGAACATGTTGGGAACCTAGTGAGAACATGAAGGGTACATGTTGGGAACCCATTGGGAACTTGAAGGGAACATGTTGGGAACAAAGGAAAGAAACAAAAAATTGCACATTGGACATGTTGAAGCATGATAATTCTTGTCAAAACTGCTCCTACACACATAATTCCCAAATTTAGGTTAGTTCAAAGTGTGCAAACAAGAAAACAATTTAAATTCATAATGCCTTTTAAAAAAGACAAGAGGAAAAAAAATAAAATTATTTGTTCAAAACAAGTTTCATCCTTGAACACCTATAAACTCAAAACAACATTAGTATTATGCACAATTTTTTGCACTACATTTGAATGGGCATTGAATCATTCATGCATCTTTTAGTACAAAATATTGAAGGTTGTGAGGAGAGGTTGCCTATCATATGAAACAATTATCTCTATTGCTAAAGCCTAATCAACATAATTTCCTACTAGGTTCAAGGTTTTAAACCAAGGATCTAACATGAGGAAAAACCTATTATGAATTTCAAAAATATTAACAAAATTTATGAAGTCAAGGAAGGGTTTTAAAACAATGATTACTTATTCTTATGTGTTGACACCAAGTTGTCTCACCTCAACGTGCATGTCCATCTATTCAACGATGTCAACCTTCGTTTATAACTTCAATCTATCCTTGAAAAGTTACAAATACAACTTGATTGTTAAGATAAGAACATTTCAAAATAACCAATATCCACTATAGTAAATAAATACACATTTTGTTACAATAGAAAATAAATATCACAAATGGCTTTGGCAATTAGACAATTGTCAAAAAGAAAAAATAAATTACAAGGAATAGATTATGTGAAATTAATAAAACAAAGAACTCATTAATTGATAAGAAATAAAAGACATTATTATTTGAATAAGACATGATGCAAGCTAAGCAGAACATGAAATAAATATATAAAAATTGTAACTTGCATTGTTGATATGGAAAGGTGTTATTTCTAAAACCTATATTTGTAATATTCAATGGAACATTTTAAAAGTTCATCAATCTTTTAAAAAGTTTCATCAATTAAGTTTCCTATAAACTTTCACTAAAGAACCTTTTAAAAGTTTTTTTTGTTGGTTACATTTTCAACTTTGTTTTTGCCATTTACACCTTATAAAAACTTCTACCAATTATTCTTTTATAAACTTCTATTAATTAAGCCTTTAAAAATTTTATAAACATAATTTTAGATTATTTTTCTAATTTCTTTTAATGAAAATTCTAACTTAGAAGCATATTCTTTGAATTTTTTTCAAAACTTTTTTTATTATTTAATGTTTGTGACAATAACTGTGTGCAAAGGGAAAATCATGTTGGCCAAGGTTTTTATTTGGCAATTGTAACATAATCAAAATTACAATTCAATAGACAAAACATTATTCAAACATGGCAACCATGGACATAAAATGTGTTTTCACTAATATCATTATGCTAAAATGTGGCATCTATGATTAGGACATATTATGACTAATGACCCAATTTACTCATGGAATCATATTTGTTTTGTGACTATGCCATTTATACAATTATAGTCATATTCATGATTACATGATTATAGTCATCTTAAAAAAATGTCTAGGTGTGTCATTGATTTTGTTTGACCATTTTTTCAAAATTGGACAACCATGGTGGGGGGAGCTCATATTTGCAAATTACAAATCTCATTCAGCTTCAAAAAACATAATTCATTAACATCATTGCCATTTGGATGTAATGGGTTGTGTAATCTATTATAAAATTCTTATGTAAATTTTGGTGTAGGATTAAGTCCACAACAATGAACCTAACTTGGATCCAATGGTATGTGTAATGTATTATATAATAATTATTACATTCAATTCTATGAAATAAAAATTTGGAAAAATTTATTATTATGTTATGTTTGCTTATGCCTAAGGGTTTATAATAAATTTAAGCATAACTATTGTCCACTCCTTGGTAGAACGAAGGAGTGACAATTTTGGCTTTTTTGAAAAAGTCTATCCCCTTCCACTTGTCATAGTGCCATTTCCACACAAAAAGTCAAAATCAATTCTTTTTTGTTGCAATAGATGCTCCAACTCATACATGAGCTCACACAATTGATGGCATTGGGAAAAAGTAAAAAAAAGAAAAATAGTGGCTACTATCCCATTTTTCTTTACCTTAGGAACTAAGTTGTGACAATGTTTTGGGAAAGTTTACCTTCCTCTAGTTTCAAAGTGCCATTTTCACACAAAATGTCCAAATCAATTAATTTTTTTCTAGTAGATGTTGATACTCACACATGAGTTCAAACAATTGATGGGCTTGAAAAAAATAGAAACAAAAAAAATGGTAGTTGTTGTCCCACTCTTCTCTACCTTTGGACCTAAGGAATGACAATGTTTTGAGAAAATTTACCCCCTTCTAGTTGTCATAGTGCCATTTCCACACAAAATGTCGAAATTAATTTTTTTGTTCCAATAATTATTAATACTCACAATGAACTCTTTCAATTGATGAAATTGGAAAAAAAGGAGCTTTAGCTACCAAAAATAAAACTAAAAAGTTGGATTACGCTCTAACCAACTACTAAAGATTACCTTTTGGATGCACTTTTTGGCTACCTTTGAAGTTTCACCTTATTAAAAACAAAGGATGCAATTTGCTTGCACATGACTTTTCATATTTTACATTCTTTCCACATAATAGTATCAGGGGTATCCATGCTTATCAATTGGCAAATAGTTGTATAAAACACATGTCATAACAATGAAGGTTTCATTATCTATTTCATTATGAGTGATTCAACAATTTTTTAACGATTTTTCAAGATTCTAAAATTATTTTTGATAGATACATGGCCTCAAATCATCAATTGATTAAATTAGATTTTTTTTCATTTCCAATGTTGGGTTTTGTGACTTAAAATTCTTCAAGAGGTATGGGTGAAGTACATGATAGGTGAAATCCCCAACAATGTATGGGAAAGACATCAACAACATGTTTGGGAAAGACACGTTTTTGCAAAATCAATTTATTTGGCAAATAATGATATAAAATTGAAAGTTTAAATGTTTCACCGTTTGTACATCCACTAGGCTACTCACAATAAACATTCCAAAACAATTTATTAGAATCACAAACAACTTGTAATAATAAAAAATGGAAATGTTTTTGGTTGAAAAAATCCTTGTTCCATGTGTTTTTCCTTTTATCAAATTGTTCATACAATGGAATGTGACAACCATCAATACACCCAATCATATTTTGCATTCTAGTAATGTCTTTAAACTTTTTTATAATCTTACACAACCACACCTTGCTAGGTGCATGAATATGTTTAGAAAATAATTTTCATGCAATTGCATTAACAAATATATTTGTGTATTTTTTGTGGTTGACATTCCTACATTGAAGCAATTTGTCATGCTTTCAAAAGAATGTCCATGTGCCAAATTAAAAATAAACATTCAATCCTATTATAGGATCTAATGGTGGCTTAACCCCATTGGTTGACAACTCTTATATTGTGTAAGGTGTCGACTCCAATAACAACCTTGAAATGCTAGATAAGTCATACAATAATTCTTTATATATTTTCTATCCAACATATCAAAAAATGTGAAGCAAACTAATCCCTTCATAACCCATAGGTGAAAGAAGGTTGCTAGAAAAACCATCTCCCATGGAAAATTGGATGTTAATAATTAATAGTCATAAGAATTGACAAAAATCATGAAATATGTGAAAGTTCCTCAAAACTTAATAAATTTTGCCATTTACAAGCACAAGATGGAATTTTTATAAAAAAAATTCAAAATGCTAAGCCCATTGCCATGTCTTTTTTTACAAATTTTCACAATAATATGTGTTGATTAAAACCAAAAAAAAATACAAAAACTTCTCATTGGAATGTAGAAAACAATGCTTTAAAAACAATAAGAAAACAAGGGGTGTGTCATATTGTGGCCTTGCCATTTACATTAAAATGTATCTTAAGGCAAAAAAATTTATATGAAAACTCAAATATTTCACCATGCAAAAATATAATCTTCAAAAATTCTCTAAAAGAAACCAAAATCCTTCAAAATAGTATAACTAATCTCAAGTGCCAACAAAAGCCAAACTATCATCTTTTAAAAATCCTCATATAAAAATAGACCTATTGCCTAGGGGCCAAAATCCATTAAGCTACGATACTTTATAATGAATCTAAACACAATATCTTTGCTCACCGAGGCAAGGCTAACAAACATGGCCTTTGCCTTTGAAAAAAAGGGAGAGATGAATTCTATAATTAGGCTCATGCAAGTCACTTGCTATTTCTCTCTAATTATTCAAAAAGGAAGGTGGTTGTGTCTACCATTAAAATTACCTTGAAAAGTTCCAAAGGTTGCAAAGAGACCTTTGTCTTCACATGTGGGAGGAGACCTTGGGGCTCAAGCTTTTTGATTCATTGAAAATCATAAGCTCACATGTGGCTCTTTGTTATTGGGTGGTTTCTTGACCTTTCAAGGGCAGGGTTTGGTTTCACCACGGTATGTGTAAGGGCCATCAAAGACAAACATGAACCCATTCTACTTTAGAAGGCATGTGACCTAAAACAATGGCAAACATATTCTGTGGATGAGCATGAATGAAAGTAGGAACCCTAAGTCAAATGGGTGGCAAATGATGCCACAGCAGTTATGTTTCAACGACACCAAAAGTCCAATTTTTTGTTTTTGTTTTTTTGTTTTGTTGTTTTGCAGGTTACTGTGTTTAATGTTGTTCTTCAATGGAGCGGCTTTGGTGAGTTAGTTTTAGGGATGGAATAGAATCCTTGTTATTCAATCTTTATAGTGAGTGTGAATCATGATTCTTGTAGATGATTGGTATTATGCTTTCAAAGGAGCAGAAGGATGTGGACAAGGAAAAACTATATGAAGTTGGCTAAGGAGGAAGGTAGACAATTTTTAGGGGGGTGGAAGAAGTTAAATTTCGATTTTTCAAATTGTGAAGTTGTTGAGTTTATTTGGATTTTGGCATTGTAATCAGTTGGGGATGGATGCCCTTTTGGAATTCTTTTTTTAAAAACTTGGAGCCTGTTTTTTGTTGTGCCATGAATGCCAAGAAGGGAGTAAGAGGTCTAGAGTTTGTATTTAGGGACCAAATCAAGGGAAGTGATGAAAGAGTCTAGCAATTTTAGGATTGGTTATGGTGGTAGTCAACATCCATGTTAAGTTTTGGGGAATTCAGTGTGAATGTGTAATGTGGTTTAAAGAAGAAAGTACCTATGATATAGTGGGAGCTCAAGGGATTTTGTTACAAGAGGAAACTGGGAAGTTTAGATTGTCACAACTATTCGTTCCTATTTTAGTTTCTGTCCAACTTTTAAATGGAACTACATGATGATGTTGGGGTAGCATTTGTGGGGTTTTGTTGTTGAATGATGACTTGCCACACTCATCAACAACCAGTTGGTTCCTTTAGAGAAAATGAAAAGAGGTTTGATCCCTTGAGGTCCATACTCTTAGAATTGTAAAGTTCGTTTGATTAGAAGGATTTTTGGTAAAGGAATAATATTTGTTATAACCTCCTTTTTGCTCCTTGAAAGTTTTCAGTAAACCTTGGTGAACTTACATTCAAAATGATACATAGTACCATTTCAGAATCATCTCCCCTTGTTTATTGGTGGCAAGCCCTTCAAATAACAAAGCCTGAAATTTAAAAACACATCTTATATATAAATTCACTATGTCCTCCCGTCTGTCTGTGACGTGGCGTTCTGCTGCAAAAGCGTTCTGTTGCAGAACCGGCCATAGGGAAAAGCATCTGTCTGTCCGGGCAGTTTTTGGCCACTGCCCGGACTTTTTTTTTTTT
>Ga0116231_10003282_pt1 | contig 33745 bp, 27 predicted proteins | sample S1TSphgellanicum_2_FD_89695 | JGI IMG/M metagenome (GOLD analysis project Ga0116231, IMG submission 89695) | Host-associated microbial communities from peat moss isolated from Minnesota, USA - S1T2_Fd - Sphagnum magellanicum MG | ecosystem: Host-associated > Plants > Peat moss > Unclassified... | reverse complement strand
CATGAAGGATTGGATGGGATGGGTAGCCCACTTGAGACGATGCTGTATTGTGATGTGCATGTAGTAATAAACTATGACTTGATGTCATGGATGGTGGTGACACCTTTAGGAAATGATGCAATTTCAGTGATGCAATTTGATAAGTGACCTCGAGATGGAGCCCGCAAATTTGAGGGGAATGATCTATGTTCAATAATCTGTCTATTGTTCTTTTATGGGCCTTTTGTGAAAGTACTAAATAATGTGTCTTTTTGTCGCTGTTCAGTTTGTGTGCATTCTATTTTCAATTTAGTGTGGATTTTGTCTATTGGGAGTTTGTATTGAGACTCCGGGAAGTTAGTAACCAAGGACATTTGTGTGAAGGCAAGAAGTATGTGGTAGAGTTGGCAAAATTTAGCATCACAATTTTTGGGGGAAAAACTTTCAAAAATATTCCAAAAATTTCTCTTGCAATTATCAAAATTTGAACCCACCAAACGCATCACAAGATGAAGATGTAGTCAAGGATTTGTACATATACCATGGATAGATGAATGTAACATAAGATCAAATCAAATGTTTTTTTTTTCCCCCCCATTTGCACAAGTTTTTTTTCAAAGAAGTTGAGTTCTTAAGAAGTTTTTAATTTTTATAGTGAATAAAATTGGAGCTTTTGTTTAAAGAAATTAATAAAGGACAAAATACACTACAACTACCTAAATTAGTTTATTATCAACATACACTGATCCCTCTTGGTCATCCATGCCCCCTTAGCTGACACAAACCTTTTGTAATTTTTTTCAATTGTGAACTTTCATGAATTTACTCTCATTTCACCTGAGTATGCATTCACCCAAAATGTGAGATTTCCCTTAAACTTCATTTGTTTTCAATCCAATCAATTAATATAGTGAAAGAAACCACGTGTGTGAAGAGTTTGTACTTTTGGTCTGAGTGGTAGATTTTGAGTGAAAATGGGTGATGAACTGAAGGTGATAAACATGAAAGTTTGATCTGTGCAACTTCTAATTCATGAAAGCTTAATTGGCAATTGTTACTTACATTTGAAGATGCACAATTGTAGAAATCCATGATTGTAGGTTGAGAGTTACACAAGGTTGCTATCACCTCTGTGTGGAACTGACATCTGATTTTTGTCAATATCAGTCATATATGTTGATTGGGTCTTCATCTTTGTCCAAAACACCAAATGAATGTGCAAAATGTTATCACTTTTGCAAAGTAGATTATAAGATGAAAACTAAGAAGTGAACAACCTGATAAAGGATAAGGAAGAATGGCTCCTTAATGGGAACAACACAATTGGGTGATATGCCATGGAAACGCTTCACTAATTTCATATGTACACTTCAACATGTTTCCATCTTTTTTAGTTTAAGGAATGTAGATTAATAAATGCGAGATTCATTTTATTGCAAGTTGATCTTACCTATGGTAGTATCTTGGTGCTAAAATGTAATGAGTACATAATCTAATTCATCAAATCAGTGTTTTAGCTAAAGATACAAATCAAGTGTATATAGATATCTAGGTACTTGGTTTTGACATGTTTAACCTAAAATTAGGTATGGTCAAGATAGGTTGTTGGATGCACCAAATATCATATGAATGTCAAAGTTAAGCATCTTAGCCTGAAAATCATTGAGACTTGAGTGACTTCACAAGAGAACAACACTATTGCAAAGATGGGTAAAACCCACCTCCAAAGCAAAAAAATGCCTAACTAAGGAAGATGCTTGTGCAATCCAAGGCTTCATCAAAAAAAATTATTTTAGTGCTAATACTAAGGTTAAACTTATCATGTATTTATAGAAGAGGAAGAAATTTATGAAAAATTTAGACACATGAGAAGAAAAAAAAAAGAAATGAAAAATAGCTTCTTAAAACTATGGTTTAAGACACAAAAAGGATTGCACCTAAAGGAACACCCACAATGGAGCACTTGCTACACTCAGTACATACTACACAGTTCCCTCAGATTTGCATTACAAGAGTTTTTTTTGGTTCCATTGAACATTCTCAATTGTTTTCCAACTGAAACTAAACTTGAATCAACCGGGCAATTTTGAACTAGCACCTCAAATTTATCCCATACAGTTTGCCCAAAGTTCAACTCTTATGGGTATATACTGAAAAGGTTCATTATATAGGAGAACATTTTCCAAAGAAATGTGAATCAATGTCCAAAGAGGTGCTTCTGTGAAGGAGTGCCCAATGTTCCAAAAAATATGATGGTGGGTCAATCTATATGGGTCCTTTGGAACAAAAGAAAAAGTTATGAGTGTTCCCATGAACTAAATATGAATCACCCTTTGTCCCCAGCAGTAGAACTTTCAAAATTTCTTCCAGTTTTCGAAATTAGATGAAGATGATGAAACCCTGCAAAACTTTATAAAATGAAAGCACCCAAGCAAAGGGAGAGAAAAAGAAACAAGGGGCAAGGACCAAAGTCCAGGCAAGCGAACAGCCCAAAAGAGGCAGGCTACACAAGGAGGAAAGGGAAACCACTAAGAAGCGAACCCTCCACCAGTTGCATGAAGCATATCAACTAAAGAGAGGGGAGGTGTTTAAGCCTCAGGGTGAGGCATTCCCAAAAGAACGGGTTTTTAAAACAAGGTCATAGCTGAGTTTGGCTCTGCATTTTGGGAACGTCCTGCACCCCTGGGCACCGTCCATCTTAAAACACAAGAAGAACAATATCATCAAGCTCAACAAATGTAGAGCACAAGGCAAGGCACAGGAGATTGAGGGATCTTACCCCCTACTCCTTAAGATTGTGATGGATATTCAAGTACATTATAATGTGCCTTCCGAACACCTTAGGAAGTTTCTCCAAGTGCTTTAAGTCAATTCTTTTTATTCATGGATGGTGAAGACGTGCTTGACCACCATATGACAAATGTAGGCATACTCTGCATACACACCAATCATACAACTGATTGTTAATCATACATTTGGTGGTTCCTGACAATGGGAGAGAACTAGGGATGTACCAAACAATCATACATATCGAAAGTACCAATCATACATCCACCAACCATAGAGGTGTTTCGTTATGCACTACCCTTCAACCACAACAATTTAAATCGTCCCATTGACCCAAGGTGCATAGACTCTTCATTTGGGTTGGAATTATTTTTCTAAAACATCCATTCCTTGTTATCAAAGCGCAAAAAACACAACAAAAATAAATACGCACCCATGATCAAAGAAGGAGGCTTTTAGTCTAGGCAATAAGGTGCTTTACATGTGGTTATCAAAGCTATTCAAATTGCAAGTGGGAAATCTTGATACTTTGATGCACTTGCAAGACTTTCCCATGGGGAGGTCATATGCACTGTATAATGAATGATATCATTTCAAAATAAGGTATTTCTTTTGAAGCTAAAGTTAATAAACATCCACTTAAACTAAACTAAGCTCACATTAGATCTTGAATTTTTTTGTTTGAAAAAGATATTTGGACATTTATTAAATATATTTTAGTTTATAAAGGTGCCTACTCAAGGTTGGATTTTCAAAAAACAGAAAAAAAGATTTTAGGATTTTTGTAAGGTCATTTTTTGCAAATAGTATTTACTTGAAATAAATTTAAACAAGAAATTTTGAATAGTTTAATTTAAAATAATTCATGTGACATTGATGATTTTTCACATGCATACATAATTATGTATTAATATTTTAATTTATAACTAGAAACACATAAAATTTTAGAAAATTTCAAAATGAATTTCAATGGATAACCAAACATTTTTTTGATCAAATTATTTTTTACACGTACGACATGTGCCTAAAACTAAACATTTTGAACGCATTGAACATAATGTTTTTGTCAAGTGATTTAAAAAATAAATCTTTTGCTTTGTAACTCTTTCTTTCAAAATCTCAAAACTTTAAAATTTTTGTATGTTTTGAATTTTCATCAAGTTCACCCAATGAACATGTACTTTCATATTTGAAAAAATAAAAATAAAAATATTGTACACAATATATGAAATTAAATATATGATTTTACGGAATCCTATTGATTCTTTTTTTTAATGAAATTCAAAATTTTGATATAATTAATTTTTAAAATTCAAAATAAAATTTACATAATATCCAAATTATTTTAATATATTTTTATTAATTTAACATGACATCATTTTATTTATTAACATACAAAAATTCATTATAACTGTAATATAAAAAAAATTAAATTTAAATTTATCTTAAACAGTCTTTAAAAATAAGCCATTCCTTTTTGGTACCTCAAACACACCCAAAGACTATATGTTTCCATAATATCAATTATCAAAGCTTATTGTATTTAATGACAAATAAGGTGTAAACATTGACATTCATGCTCATAAATACTTATGTATCAAACTAACACCCTCCAGAGTCCAAACACAAGGGGTACCCAATAAATACAATCCCCCCAACAACTTGCCATGTTTGACTTATCCATAGATTCAAAGGTTCAAATTTGCCAATCATATTGTCTTTATTATCCTATCTTGTGTTTTCATTTATATTGAAACTGCTTGGTTGTTGTTGTTGTAACATGATTTGGAATATCATGCACCCACTGCCATCATATAAAGCTTGCTCATATCTAAATTGTAAACCAATCCATAAGGAATTTTATCCCCCCATCAATTGAAAGTCTACTAGGCACCTATTTTCAAGGAGACCAGTGAGATCCACAAGAGCACAATGAAAGGGAAAAAGAAAAAGAAAAGCCGAAACAATTATTTTGGAAAAACCTTCACTTCATTGTAAAGGTGGAACAGCTTATAAAAAAAGGCAATCTTTTTGAAGTCCAAATTTTCAAACAAGTCGAATTTTGTTGCTAGAATTCTATAGAAAGAATCTTAGTCCAGATGGTGGAAATTTTATGATTTTTTTTTGAAAAAATAGATGTTTTATTTTGTTTACTATAATTTTTTATGTAAACTCTAAACCAGCATTGCGATGTCCTTTACTTTTGACAAAGAGACTGAACATATGAAAGAAAATGGTGAATGAAATATGACCCAATCAAAATGGACTTGTCCAAATTAACTGCTAGTCAAGTTGGACGTACCAAAATGGATTTGTCCAAATGAACTGCTAGTCAAATTGGACGTACTTATATGAAAACCCCTGTAGGCAAAACCAAAGTGTACTGTTAGATGATGGGTGGAATTTCAAGCAGGGCCACAATATTTTGGGTACAATTTAGTCGGTAAAGAGTAATTGCAGGAAGCCTGGAAATAGATGGATATCATGTTTACTACAAATTTTGTTGGCTCTGCCCTTCTTCTTCATGAAAGTAGAGACATTGTGATTTCCCAGGGGGCCAAAGTTTTGTTTTCCTCCATTCTAGGCAGGTCATGTGGAGTCCATGGACTTTAGAAACATTTTCCTCCCACATTTATAACTGAAGGATCCCCACTTGGGCCTTCTGCACCATGCTAACCACCACCATGTGTTTCCAATTTAGTGTGTTGAACTTTTATCATCCTCATGGAAGTCATTTAAAGGGGCAGATCGAGCCATTATGCCACCAGCCACTCTTTTTTTTTGATATGTTTCTTGTTTTTTACCAGGCCGGATGTTGTTGATCTTCAAGCTCATGAGATTCTGAACTGAGAATCTTGTCCAATTTTGTCGAATTCCAGGTTTGCTGCTGCAGCAGTAGCAGCTCCTGTTTGAATGATCGATGCTTCTCCACTTCTTCTGCTAGATCTATTGCATGCTCTGTGCTAGTAATTCCTACCTCTCATGATCCATGATCTCAGCTAGCTGCTACCTTTGATGCATGCTCTGAGCTAGCTGCTACCTTTTGTTTTGAGTTGAGCCGCAGTTTGGTCGAAGCATAATATTGATCGATTGTCTAGTGCAGAAGTTGCTAGCTTTCTGGTGATCCTCCATGCATCTGCGAGATTTCACTGCCTGATGAACGAATGAGGATATGTTTATTTGATCGGAATCCACCGGCCCACAGGAGGGATTTAGCTAGAATTGCTGTCTGGAGATCCTACATCTGCGAGATTTGGGTGCCTCATGAACTCATGAACTAGTGTTACAGTCGGAATTCGCCCACTCTACAGGAGGGAATTGGAACTGCTGTCTGGCCGGGGATCCTGCATCTGCGAGATTCGGGTGCCTCATGAACTCATAAGCTATTGTTGTCGGAATCCACCAACCCACAGGGAGGGAATTAGAACTGCTGTCTGGTGATCCATCGGCAAACATATGAATTCTAGTTGTGCGTATATATGTGACTAGACACAGATCGATTGGGTTTTCGATCCAGCAATGGAATCCCATTGCAGGCGCCTGCATAAAACAGGAAGCAGCAACCAGCCTATAGTATTGTTATTGCTTCGACCTGCACCAGTGTTGATATTCCTTAGTATAGCTTTCTCTTCATTTATAACGTACGCAACAGCTGCAGCAGCCGATCAGTCGACCACAGCCAGTTTCCCTCATGACCATGAATTGCAACCAAAATCGAACCGTGCAGATCTGCACTACCAGAAGAACAGGAGATTCGATCCTGCTAATATTGAGCAGCAACATCGCACCATGGAAGCTGCAAACATAAGAGTTACAGTAAGCATTCAGCAGTAAGCTCTTTCAAACTGATCTCCAATTGATTGGATTTTTTTTTCCTATACAAATCGTAAGCATTCTGGTTTCCATTTCGACATGATTATGGAAATCATATGTTTTGAGCTTCAGTTTGCAAATTCCTCTAGCTAGATCTAGCTAATTTTCCATCTCGTATGTAGTACAATTTCCCCTTTTGGTAATCTTGAAGAGACCCTCAAGGCTCATGCTAAAGATCAGCTCCAGCTGAGGAATATTTCAAACATGTAACAAATCCCCAAAACAGTTTGAGTAATTATCATCTGAGGCGCGAGTCGGCTGCAGTTATCGGATGGCGATATTGTATATTGTGTCCCCATAAACGAGCAACCCGCTATCAACAAAAACTCCGACTATTTACCTATCCAGGTAGGTCGACACAAATCTTCCCCTTTCCCACCCGAGCGACTCTTCATATCAGTCCGGATCATCAGATCGATCTTTTAATACAAGATTCTAGAAATTTTGTAAACATCTCGATATATGGTCTGCTGCAAATACTAGCTAGGGTACTCCAGAAACTAAATTGAAAATTTCAGCCTGCTAGCTTATAGTGATCTGCTGCATTGAATCTCGGCATTAACACAAGGAGCTCTTGGATGATTCCTTCCCTTTGCGGAAAAAATTGTGTAACTTTACCTTCAAGAATAGACTAAAAACACAAGTAACAGGGAATTGTGCAATACATTGATCATATTCATGTCTTGATCTGCTGCTGGTGCATTCATGATATTGTCGACCGGATCATGAATGTCTTGATCAAATTCATGGGAAAGTGTTGGAACAAATAGTCATGGTGCATGAGCCGGAGCAGCTATATGTAACAGCTGGTGGTGGTTTGATGATTTGCTGCATCCATATATGTATGCATGCAGTTACAACCATCGATGTTACCAAAGCCAGGAAATTCAACTGCACAAGGACTCGGATCAGAGCTAGCATCTCAACGATTCGCTTTGGAGTTTGGTGCATGCCCAGTTGGGACCATTCCCATTCGTGACACCACACTCTCGCCCACCACTGCTGCTGCATCCACTGCACACGAGACGACAACGCCATCGCCGCCACGGAGTACACGAGCTGCTGCTGATCAAAAAGCAGCAAGCACTCAGCTGCCACTGACTGCTCATGTACTCGACGACTACACTCACGAGGTGAGCTGCAATTGTAAAGGATTTCAAAGGATCATAGACTAACTCCTCTTAATTAATCATCTAGCCTCGATAGATCTTCTTCCACTAATCAAGCATTTTGGGTGTAAATTAATTTCTCGTAATCTATCCTAGATCTATTTCAAGCTCCTTTTGGATTGATTGATTAACTTCTCTTAATCTAGTATCCTAGATCTATTTGACTAATCAAGGTAATTTTTTTGTATTTTGTTAACTAATTCTGTTAATTTATCAGGTGTCTAGTTTGATTAATTTAGGTTTTGAAAATTGATTAACTTCTTTTAATCTAATATTCCTATCCATTTGACTAATCAAGGTAATTTTGTATTTTTTAATTAATTTTTTAATCCTATTTGATGTCTTTAGTACAAACAAGAAGTGTCCCTACACACACACACACACACACACACACACACAAAAAGTGATTTCACGAGATTTGATTTTGAAGTGTCCCTACACACACACACACACCAAGTGATTTCACGAGATTTGATTTTGAAGTGTCCCTACACACACACACACACACCAAGTGATTTCACGAGATTGGATTTTGAAGTGTCCCTACACACACACCAAGTGATTTCACGAGATTGGATTTTGAGTGAATTCACTAGTCTAATGAACAAGGACTAGCGAACTGCACCCACACTTTGTAATAGTAACTTATTTGATTAATTTAAGTTTTCAAAATTAATTAACTTCTCATAATCTATCTGAACTCTAATTCAATTAATTAAGGTTTTGGATTGATTAACTTCTCTCTTCATAATCTATGTCCTATCTTTTTTTATTAATCAACAAGGTTTTTGATTGGATTCTAAAGATGTCTCAAAAATTAGGTCTACTAATTTACACTCTGCTTAAAACTCTTTTAACATTAAGTTGTTTTCATGCTTAAATCTCACAATAGATTCATACTACAGCAATTCTCCAAGAGTTTATGTAATTTAAGTAAATGGGTACATTCAAATTATATATATATATAATTTTCCACTGTCCATTATATCTTTTTTGATTATTGGAGGTTTCCTTATTGATTCTAAAAATGTCCAAAATCATGTCTACTAATTACACTGCTTAAAACTCTTTCAATAGTTCTTTGAAGGGAAAAATCTCACAATTGATTCTCATAACAGCTCAACTCCTGAGTGTTAAATACAAAGAGATTTATCAGAACTTTTCATTGTAAGTTAGTACCCAGAAATTTACTAACTTGCAAATGGATGGCACATTCTAAAGGGGAATTTGTTCCCCTGAGAAATGCCAGGATCTTCCATTTTCAGTAGGGAAAGGTACCTTTCTTTCTTTCGGCCACAGTGAACCAGCACCCACCAGGACACCATCCACTGGATGCCTGTTATTACTCAGTTATAAAATGAACCTCAAATGAGTTAGTATATGGTTTCACCTTGGTAACCAATTATGTAAGAAAAAGGTCTCATATAGAAGGTAGATAGGTAAGAAAATAGATAACCAACTAGGTAACTAGATAGTTTATACATAGTTAAGAGCTGTTTTTACTACCTACCTACTAACAACCTGCTAGTGAGTTGTTAGTAGGTAGGTAGTAAAAAAAAAAAGCAACTGAGCTAACCACCATGGTTAGCTAGGGAACTGGAACCCCAACAGAAAACTGTCTCCTGACCACTTACCATCCATCCTTCATGGTGTGCTGGTGGGTGCTGGTTCATTGTGGTACTTTCTTGAGAGGTATCTCTCATTTTTTGTTCTGGTTATGTCCTCAACCTTAGGCCTTACCCCAAGCTACATGGATTATTGTTGCTCTTGGCACAAGGCCAAATTCTTTGTACTTATTGAGTAACCCTTGAATTCAAAGTTTACAGGGTAATATTTTGCTGCGTAGTTATAAACAAGATAAATGTCAACATATTTTCTTATTTATCATATTAACATGATAAATTTTGAAAATATATATTATATATAGAAATTAGGAAAACCGCTTTCACTATATTTCTAAAAGATTTTCTAAATTTCAATAATCAGAAAAAAATAAATCATTGGCCTACTTTTTTTTGTAGTTGTTCCTAACATGATTTGTGGTGTGAGGTGAGAAACCGAATGCAGCATGCTTTTGCATACATACCAATTGTAGATCCTCCATCTTATGAAGGCACAGAGGTGATTATCAACGTCTGGGAACCACATGTCGGGCCTTCGGACTTTAGTTTGGCTCAACTGTGGTTTATGAATACGGGCATTTCCTTCCCTGTCAACAGTCCCAATTATAACATTCTCAACACTATTGAAGCTGGATGGCAGGTAAACAAAATAATAACAACAACAAATTGTTTTCAGCAACTAAATTAATGTTGGGTTATCACCAGTGTTGCGCAGTTCTCTGATTTTGTTAAGAACCTCTGGTTTCAGTGTTTTTCTTAATTTGAAAACTAGAAATCAAAGAACGTCTGGTTCCCAATTTTGGATTAAAAAAATCAGAATCACAGAACCTCTGGTTTTGGTATTATGAAAATTTTCAAAAAACTCGCAGTTTTCATGAAAGAACTAGCAAATTAAGAATTGGCAGTTTAGTGCAGGTTCTTTGACCCAATTCTTTGATATTTTCATAACTACTTGTCAAGGGTCTATGTACTGGCTGGTGTGACCCAGCACCCACAAACACACCACCCCCATTTTCCCGTTTTGAGGCCATCGCTTGAGGGGTTAACAGATTCAACTCAGGGTTGAAAACTCTCAGCTAATTTGCGCCCCTTGGAAATGTTTTGATATCGCAGGCCTATGCAGATCTTTATGGTGACAACCATCCTCGGCTCTTCATTTACTGGACAGTAAGTTTGGACATATTTGTTTGATACAAATTATGTCTCACGCAATGTCCATTACTAGATCCTCAGGAAAGTTTTAGAATTGGCTGAGATAACTGTTTCTCAAAATTGTAAATCTCACAAACAAAGTCAAGTGTGTTTGGAACTTAGATGTTGCATTGTCAGGATTACGACCCATCTGAAAATCATTTATTTTAGTACAACAATTTGGATTTTTAGGTCACAAAGTTGTTTGATGATACCTAGTTTTACATTACTTATTGGAATCCTACATGTGTAGAGTTGCCCCTGAAAATCATTCATTTTGTTATAAACACTACCCATTTAAATGTTGTATCATTCATGCCAGATACTCTTTTTTTCCAGTTGTTATAAGTCTTTAAAATCCTACAGTAGCAAGCGAGGTGCCCCTTATGTATGTGTAGGGTATACCTGGCAGCAGTGCACTACGTCATGTGAACTGAGGGTGAAGCTTGAGGTCAAGAGTGTAATGCCCTGCTGCTAGTGCATTACACGACATATTAATCAAGGCAGGCTAGTATGATGGAGTCTCCTGCTGGTACATCAGGAAATTGGGAGCAATTTGAAACAAGCACAATATTCCACACAAATGAATCCCACAAATGGAGACTTGAGCAGAAAATATATTTGTCACATCTTTGTGATCTGCTTGCTCTAAACTTCTTCCCAATTAAAAGAGTTGAAACTTTGTTTGGTGCAGGCAGATGATTACCAATCCACAGGGTGTTACAACCTCAACCAAGATTGTACTGCAGATAGTCCAGGATTTGTCCAGGTTAGCAACAAGGTGCTCATAGGTGGAAGCATCTACCCAACTTCCAGTCTTGGCTCAACACAGTATGAGATCAAATTGCTTGTTTTCAAGGTACCAATAAGGAAAATCCAATGTAGTTTATTTCATTGGATATCAATCCTTGAACCCTTTTAAACCCAAAAATCCACAAATTTTCGCAGATTTTCGTATATTTGTCTGTCCACAAATTTATGCTCAAGAGTCTAATTTGAGGAATTCTTCCATCATTCCTCCCTGAAATCTATGTACAGAATTCAAAGACAGCAATATAGCTAGACCAGTAATCAGTTTTTCACCAAAGCACCCAAATTATTGAGGGTGTTGGGGGAAGGTTTTAGGAGTGTAGGGCAAACATGGTGTTGGGTGGTTATTTGATTTTTGTTTGTTAATAACCTCCTGTTCCAACTTTTTGAAACTTTAGAAATCAAAGAACCTCAGGTTGTGGTTTTTTGAAAATTCTTCAGAACAAAGAACCTCTGATTTTGGTGTTTATTTGCTTTGCATAATCAAAGAACCTCTGATTATGGTTTATTTAATAACCCTAAAAACCGCAGTGGTTTTCATGAAGTAATTGGCAAAGAATTGATACTTTTTATAGAAGTTTATATGATCAGTCCGTTGATTTTTAGAGAATTGCAGTTATGTAAGAATCTCTTCTTTTATTTTGAGAACCAGAATTATATATCAGAAACAGTCATTTGTTTTTTCAATTTTCTGATGTTGCATCATTGGCTAGCATCCCAAAGAGGGATTTAGGATGAAATGGCAACAGGTTTTTAGAACCTGTCTAAATAGTTCAAAAAATGCTACCAAACTAAAATCAGAGTCCAAATGTGGTGAAATGTTTTCCAAAAGAAATTTTTAGTTTCAGAACATGACATGATTGGCCCAGAGCCTGAATTTTCAAGTGAATTCTGTCATGGGGCTATTCAGGACCATGCTTCTGGCAACTGGTGGCTTCAGTTCAATGATGAGATTGTGGGTTATTGGCCAAGCTCACTCTTCAATTCTCTGAAGAATGCTGCTGATGCTATCGACTGGGGTGGTGAGATCATATGGGATGGTGGTACCAACACAAGCATATTCACTGACATGGGTAGTGGTGAACCAGCAGCTTTAGGCTATGAGAGAGCTGCGTATCAACGCAATCTACAATATGTTGGAATTGACAATGCCTTGCATGATGTCACGGACCTACAGGTAAAAACACTTTTTTTCCACTCCACAAAAGAACTCGTTTGTGTCACTTACAACATTGATGATTTTTCAGAACATGACAATCCATTAGTGTGAGAGCGGGCAAGGTTTGTCCAATTCCAGTTGATACAAAGGCTGTGACTGAGCCCAGCAATGTGAGGCCAACAGGCCTCCAAATTGCTATACCCATTTTAAACAATAACCATCTAATGTGTTTTTGAGGGTGTGCATGCTTGGATGAACAGGTTGCCACCGAGGCTCCCTTGTGCTATACTGCTGTTGCTGGACACAACAAGCCTTGGGGCTCCTTCTTCTATTTCGGTGGTTCTGGCTCACAATGCAATTTCTGAATGGCAAAAAATCCATTCCGTTCCTTTTCCTCCTTTTTTTGTTCCAATTTTCCCTTGATTGGGTTTCATTGTTAGTGGGTGGGTGGTCATAACAACCAGTATTGTGCAGCTACCACTTCTAACTGGATAAATCCATGGACATGGGTATGGACAAAAAGTCTACACTTGCATTGTGCAATGTATTTCTTTCACCTATGAACAAAGTTCTCCAGTATGCAACGTGTATTTGATCTGCCTGTCAAGAGAAGACTATTTACCTGAGTGCTGGATGAAGTAGTTTTCATTTGCTCCCACACTTTGATGAATGCTCATGACTTAATCTTGACCAGGTGTTCATGTGATATGTGAGTTCATTTTCTTTTGAACTTTGTGGAACTTTTCCTATTTCAAGTGTTTCTGTGATGAACTTGCCATAAGAGAGAGCCATTACACGATCTGAGTGACTTATTTATGGTTGATTTAAGGTACTTGTACCTCTATTTTGCTTTGTGTGAGTGCATCTCCTGTTGTTTCTGTGAATCAGTTGCAGGTGCATCAGATGTTCAAAGTTTTTTTCTTTTGTAATAGGCTTTGTTCATTGACCAATCACCCAAAACAAAAAACATAACTCTCAAAACTTCAGGTTACATTCCAAAGATAAGCTGATTTTTAAAATCAAAATTGCTTACTAGAGTGAAGAGCATATGAAAGAAGAAAGTTAGCAATTGCATCCTTTCTTCCCATTCTTGCCTCTGTCTAAAAGAGTGAGGATCCACATTTCAAGATTATGAAATTTGGACTGCAATTCCCCTAACTTCATAGATTAATCATCAATCTTTCTATCTTGTACTAATAATGGAAACTCCTTACACATGTTCAATTAGTCCTACAATTGCATCAAAGTGGAAGCACAGATCTTGGCAAGCTGCATTCTCTATAATGTTGGTCCTAGTGCAGCTCACAAAAACTAGCTGTAAACAAAACTCATTGATATCAGTTAGCATCTGGACATGTTGCAACCTCATCTGCAGAAAATAAAGCTCATATGGAATAACAACCCATTTTCTCTGTTTTCTTCCGATCAAATGTCAAATTCAATATCTATCAATTGTTGCCATTTGCTTAATCAGAAGCTTGCAATCTAGGGGTTTCAGACTTCAAGCAGCAAAAATTCCTGAATAGGAGTCAGGTACATGGGAAACTTTGGGATGTGTAACTCTGATCAAGAGCACACAAATAGTCAGGATTCCAGGTTCCTGTTGAGCAATGTTTCATCCAATCCCAATTGAAGGAGATACAGGATTTGAGGGAGATACACTCACAATGTATTCAGCTTCTGAAAATATCTGAGGAGGCTTCATTTCATTCAAGGCTACTGTCATTCTCCAAAGTATCAAAAACCATGTCCTCGTATCTTTCAAGTCTCAAGGCAAAGCCTCATGTACAACAACATTTAGTAGGGTAAATTTCTGCTGGTGCAGAGGAAATCTTGTACAAAACCATGTTGAATCAAGGTAAATCCCACGACTACAGGGAGCCATCTTGACCACCACTCTTATCACTTTTCCCACTTTTCTGTTGCTCTTGCTCAGACACATCTTGCTCCACCGATGGCCACAAGTCCAATGGCAAACAGAGTTAAATGACTAGACTCAGTCTCCTTGCTTGGTCACACTTGACAAAGTTTTGCAATGACGAGAGACCTTCTCAGCAACAGCTTGCAACTCAGCTTCTCGCTCCTCTAAGAGATCTTGGAGGGCTTGGAGTTTTTTCTCCTCAGCATTCCCATCAGATTCTTGCTGTGAGGGTGGGGCAGAGTCTCCATTCTGGCTCTCCCTTCTGTGATTAATGTGCATCATGATGAAAGTTTTCTCATTGTCGTAGTCATTTGTTGTATCAAACACCTGTTTACCATAGCCGACATCCTTTTCAGACTTTGAAAATATCTCTGAATGCAATTGCTTTACAAGAAGCTCCCGGAATCTGTCCAGAACAGCCTCCTCAGAATGCTGTAGCTGCAGAAACAGCAAAGTCTCCCAGCATCTTTTCAGCTGCATCTTACTGATCTTGAGACTTTTTCTCACATCCTCTACTAGGTTTGCTGGAGGTGACAAAATGTTCTTCTCATTTTTGTGAGTAACATTGGATTTCAACCAACTGCTCTTGCCATTCAAAGAAGTACTAACAGTTGTACTGTTGGAGAGCTGTTTGGATGCAATATCTTCACACACCCCCCGGTGGTCTGTCACTGTGCGCATCCTTGAAACAGCAGAGTCAATGGCAGAAACATAAGGTGTGAAATTAAGTAGGCGCTGAACATCCATGCAGTCTCGCAGCTCTTGCAATCTCTCAGAGGGGTCCTCCATTGTCACATCATAGCAGTTATGTTCCACAGCTCTCTTGTTTATCATCTCTACCAACCGAAATCCATAACCTTGTCCCTGGTAGGGGGGAAGGACCAAAATCTGTCCACAACACAGTACAAAATGAGAGTACTGACATTATAATCAGCAAGAGATCAATTATATTAAGTCCCAATGGACCTCAGCATTATCCAACTTGTACAGCATCCTATGCTTTGTAATCTTGTGTGTCCTTCCATTTATGCTTGCGCTAGACATTGTTGGCGGGTGATAACTATCTAGCATAATGAACCTAGCTGGAAATGCAACAAACCATGTGAAGACATAGCTTATATATTACAAAAAAAGCAGCAATGCATGAGAGCAATGAATACTGTGGGGAAGGCTGCTAGTAGTTCCTGAGCTGAAGTTTATGCAAATACTGCTGTGCTCAAGGGTGTCTCAAAACTGGCTGGTATGAGGAATCCAGAACCAAATGGAGCCCAACTTACTGGGGTTAACGAGAGACCACCAGGAAGGTTCCTAGTGTCTACACACAACTGGGTCAATTGACACACCTGACTGATCCTCAACCTTGTGCTGTCTGGATAGTGATAGAAACGGTACACTGTGCAAAATCCTGTCACCACTGTTTCTGGACCTTCCCCTTCCAGAGCAACAAAAATTTCCCACAAAGGGTCATCACTTTCAATAGGTTGCCCACCTGTTTATCCAACCATGTAATAAACCAGTGTCACTCCAACATGTGCAATATAAAAAAATCAGGTTGAGATTAGACTGTACATATAAGAAATTTGAATTCACAATTGTATTTGATGATTCCATTCTTCAAGGTGCTAGGGAACTGTCAGAGTGCATTCTGCAGCACAGTCACATGCCAAACACCTAATGGAACTCTTGACTGTCTACAGGGTCCCCAACTCCACACATGCACACAAGCATGCATAGCTACATGTCCAACATACTAACTCCAAACTCAACATGCAGCTGCTTCATTTTAAAAAGAACAAACATCTTTGGGTCACTAACACCAGTAGAGATGGAAAGGTCCTAATGATGGACAAACCTTCAATAAACAGTAGCACAAGAGGTATCATGCGTGCATACCACTCTCTCACTCTGCTGTCACTGAACTCTAGTCGAACAATCTGAAATTCCCCAAATCCTGCTCAAGTCAGTGATGACACAAGAAGAAAATTACAGAAGAAAGAACAACACACTCCAGGGAACTAAATATAGAAAGTAATATGCATAGCCTTTCTTTCTGATCAGGAATTACAGTACGTGGAAAGACCTGTCTCAGAGTTCCAGAAGGCTCAGGTGATGGGTTAGCCTCAGCAGCATTTGCCTTCTCAGCTGCCCCAGCTCTCCAAGATGCCATGACCTCACCATGCTCATGGATCAGTTGCCTGCCATTAACAGCATTAACTTGGTTAATACACACCATCATTGGCAGATAGCCCCAAGACAGGAAGATATCACTGTTCAAACCATAAGGGCAGACAATAGACAGGGGTACTCAGTTCAACATGTTTTGATCAGAAGATGAACACGACAAATCAAGAGTCTCTGTTGGATCACAGAAGAGCAGCCAAACAAAAGAGTGAACAGAGTGATCATTTCAAAACATGAAGAGCTAGAGATTGGTGTACATACAAAAAGGAATCAGTGTATCTGGACAAGTTTTCAACAAAGACATCCTGGTCCTCTACCAGTCCATTGCCAAAAATTTCCTGAACCACAAAACAACACTGTAAGCTGGTGCATTTCATATTTTGGCTACTTGTGCCCAGCTCTGGGATTGAGAGGATCTTTGAACATTGCAGCAAAGGTTGAAACTTCACCACAACCCCACATAACATAATCTCTGCACCAACAAAAGGCTGTCTAATCTCCTTAACCTCCTCAAAAGTATGGGGAAGTGGAATCTACTTGTTCCACTCCATATTACTTGAATTGGAAAAAGACAAAGGAGAAAACTAACTACCATGTTAGACAACCTTCTGGTATGAACAAAACAGAGTGGGCTCCATAAGGTCCAAGAACACAGTAACAGGACCTCCCGACCAAAAAACCTGAACAGCTATTGCAAGATGTGTTTAAAACCAAGCAACTGGGAAGGTTTACACATGTTGGAGGGCTTACTCCCAGTGTAAGAGCAAAACAAGGTCACCTTTACTTTGGAGTCCAAATTTGTAGACTGACCACCAGCCCCAACCTGAAGTGCACCACATCAACATCCAGTCAGACTACAATAACACCAGCACTGAAAAGGGTAAATTGACCATGGATTCCATGTTTGCAAACCTAACAACATTATGGAATGCAACTGACAGTGTGGTGAGCAATATGAACCCCTTAATTTTTTGATGGTGCACACCAAGTGGACAGCCAGGACAAAGTGCAAAATAGAACTCACTGTATCCCCATGACTACTACAAAATGGAACCCACTGAACAAGAAATGGATGTCACCAGTGGATGACTGCTGTGAACATCAGAAAACTATAGACCCTGTGCTCTTGAATCTATCCACATGAACAGAACTGTACATTTTGCATAAACCAATGTGGCCTATGAATGGACAAAGAGGGTGATACTTACACGTGTCTTGGATAAATATTGGATATCCACATGTGCATGGAAGGTAACCGCATGCAGGAACAAGTCGATCTGCAAGTTCTCCAGCAAGCAGCCACAACCAAGCAGATTAATAGCTTATCGTTCTCTTCAAACAAATCAGCTTATGAGCTGCACTGGGAGTAGTCAGCATGTGTGCATTCACTCACTTTGAGACCCTTGTAGCCATAAATTTTCCCATCTTCTCCAAAGTAACGCTCCGAATACTCTGGAGGAAATGGCTTTGCCTTCTCACTGTCTTGCAGATCACCAGCAGTGCTTACTGTAGAGAATTTCACAACAACCATTGCATCATGTATAAGCAATATTGCCATCAGAATTGCTCAAAATAACATTGTCCAAAGGAGGTTATATATCAACACAAGCATGTGCAATGCCAACACCAAAGAGAGAATTTTACAAAAACGGCAGAAATATCAATGATGCTCACCAAGGCGTAAGTTGATGCACTCATCAGCATGGCAGAAAGGGACAGCATCTGCATCCCATCCAATAACCCTCTTGTTAATGTTGGCTGTTACAAATTGCTGCACGACCAATCCATGAAGCATTCAAAATGCCTCCTATAGCATGAAAAAGCTTCCTTACGCCACACAAGCAACACATTAACACAGACTTGCTTACAGATTCTCCAAGCCCATGAATCATCAAACCCTAGAGGAAAACAAGGTCAGAAAAGTAGGGCAGAGATATATGTGCAGAGAGGAGGGATTCACATGGATTTTTAACAACATCAACAAAGAATTGACTAGGAAGTCATAACGAAATCTTTTAAGAAGAAGAAAAACAACTTCACAATGAAGATGATGACACCAGCAACAGTAATAGCAATGGCTTGCTTACAATACAAGAACAACGCATGAATACAGATTTGCGTACAGATTCTGCAAGCCACGAATCACCAAACCCTAGAACAAAACAAGGTCGGGAAAATAGGGTAGCGATATACATGCAGAGGAGAGGGATTCACATGGAGTTTTGACAACATCAACAAAGAACTGACTAGGAAGTCAGAAGGAAATATTTTAAGAAGACGAAGAAAAACAACACGACAATGAAGAAGAAACAAGCAACAGCAATGACATTGGCTTTGCTTGCTTGGCTTCTGCTTGCCTGCTATTGCCCCAACTTTACGACGCTTAGGATTTTCCAAAACTCCATCGTTCCCACCGCCGTTCCTTTCCTTCTTTCCCTGAAGAGCCATCCTTTAACAACGCAACGTCCTCTGATTTCGCAACAACAACATGCAGCAAATTCTGCAGCTACAAATACACAAGAATTTCCGTCCCGCGCAAAATTTCAAGCAACTCCCGCCCTTTCGAACCTCGTCGTCGTCCTCACGCGTCCGCCGGGGGAAGAAGGAACCTTACGGCTGGATGAGGTCCCGAAATTCACATCTTAATGGAGATCCCGAATTTTGGACTCCCGCTCACAGTTCTTGAGACCTCAAATGCTCAGGTTGGGGGGAGAGAACCTTCCCACCACCAGACGAGGTCCCGAAATTCATATCTTAATGGAGATCCCGAATTTTGGGATGCCGCCCGCAATTCTTGAGACCTCAAGTGCTCCAGGGAAGAAGATACCAAAATTTATACCAAATCTACCCATTATTATTATTTTTATTTTTTTTTCATTTTGATTTAGATATTTGAAAGAGTCTAATTTTACTAATCTCAAAATTAGAAATTATTTTTTCATATAATATTTTTTATTTATTTCTCTTTTATTAATCACAACAAATAGAAATGTTTTTGATGGGAATTGTCTCTTTTCCCAAAAAAACATTTCCAATAAGTTTTAACCCTAAATAAATAAATAAATAAAAATAACCATATAAACTTTTCCAACCATCCTAGTGTCTTTTGGTTTACAAAATTTGTTGCATGGCTAAACAAATTTGGAAAAATACATTGCACATACAATTAAAATCATGATTATTAATATTTATTGAATCATTTCCATTGCAATAAATGTTGACAGAGTTTTTTTTTGAAATGACATAGGGTTTGGGAAAAGAAATTAAAATGAAAAAAACTTAACTATAGGTTTGATGTAGGTTTTTTTTTGAAATGACGGATATTTTGGGGGGAAATGAAAAAAATTAGGAAAAAAAAGCTTAAGTTTTCTTTTTTTTTTTAAACCTATGTCAACTTAAGTTTTTTTTTACTTTTCATAGGTTTTGAAAAAAAAAAAAACTGAAAAACAAAATTAACTGATTTTTTTATTTTTAAAACCTACATCATGTCAAAAATTTTAATGGGATTTTTTTTTAACATTGTATTTGGGGGTGGGGACCAGGGTTCCCATGTGGGAACACATGTTCCCAACAAGTTTCCAGATGCCATGCCACCACCACATAAGTGCCGCATAGGTGCCACATCAGCATCACATAGGTGTCATGTCATGTAAACCTATTACATATCATTCATCAAATAAATGTCTAATATCACATGTTTCATCCATGCATTATATTCATGAATTTATTTTTTTTAACTTGTATTTAATAAATTAGCTACTCTTAGTAATCATTTGCCATATAATTAAAGACCTTCACAAATTGTACATCCTCCCATAATCCAATTGCAAACACCCTTTTGCCCCCATCCAAAACTATGAACCAATTTGTTATGGAGGTCTTTTGATTGATACAATGAAATATTTATGGTTTATTTCAAAGGTTAACATGTCTTGCAATTTTTAAAAATTCACCAACCCATAAAATGGTGTGCAATTGTGCAACTTATCATTTTGGTTTCATGAATATGTTCACGACTATTTTCAACAGATTATTATATGACCATTTGTGTGAGGAATTCGAATGAAATTAGAATGAATCATTTTTAACCATTTTCAAGTATGCATCCTTAATTTTTGTTTTGTCATATCAATTTTTCTTAGGCACCTCCCATTTTGTTTACATACATTTAGGACATGAAAAACCCAAGCAACCAAGAAACTAAATTGTGATTTTCTTCCTTCTGCTTCCTCCTCCTTTCACCTTCTCATCCTTTCATCAAGTAAGTGAACTAAATATCTTTCTTTTATGCATTATCTTTCACCTTGTTGTCCTTTCATCAACTAGGAATTACAAAGAAACTAAGAATATTTTGTTATTTTTTCATCCACCAATTCTTTTTTTGTTGGCTAAAAAACCTAAAAAAATATTATAATTTTTTTTTTTCATTTAAAACCATGTAAAGCCCTAGTCTTAAAGTTTCACCCTACACATATACCATGTGTATAAAAATATTATACACATCAAATTAATTATCTTTTTAGATCATTAATTATTTCCTTAGGTTTTATATTTTTTATAAAAAAGTTTTCAGGTTTTTAATATTAAGTTTCACAAACATTCATATCAAATTGTCATCAATCATCATTATGGGTCCAAGATCATGGGAGTTTTTTAAAGGCCCCTTAGCAAGGCGTCAAGCTCGACTATGGATATCTTTTGGTGGTATAGGCCTTCTCTTTATGGAGGATTGTATCTTATCTACTTTTATAGGGAGTTGGGCTCTAGTGGCTCCGTATTTGTGTTTTAAGTTCTACATTTTTTATATACTTGTTTTGGAGGAGTATGTTTCTCAGGTTTAAAGGGCCCAACACTTGTTTTAATCATGTTTACATGCAACGTGAAATAGTTTTCCTCCTATAACTAAATATATGCACCTTTTTTTTAAGAATCTAGCAATTATTGGCACCTTAGGTTTACATGCATCTTTAATGGACATCCACCATAACACATCCTTTAGGTCTATCTTAAAGGATGACTCCATTTCCTTAGCATTTAAAACGCACATTCGTTCTTGTTTAACCAAAAGGGCAAGGCTATGGTTGGTTGTTAAGCCATCTATTTATTTGTTTTACATCACACATTCTACTTTCACTTCAACGTTGCATTTTTGTTTCGGTTTGATTCAACCTTTGACATCTGATCTTTTCACATGTGAATGTGGACACGGGTTGGATGCATCTAACACACACTTAGCTTGTTGCCCGTTTGGAGGTTAATGAATAACCACACATGACACCATCCGATACGTCATGTATGCCTTCATTTGAGAGAATGGGCATGTTATATGGAAAGAACAATGGTACACCCTTACATCAAGAGTTTTATTATGAACCAATCTTTACATTCAAAAAGACCAAGTCTTCGTTGCCAATGTGGTGGTTACTAACCCAACACAAGAGATAGTGGCTTTGAATGTCATTACTTAACCAGCAAGTGCAACTAAACATGCACAATTTGCATCAGTAAAATCCGCAAATATAGAGGGCTTCATGAAGGGCACCATTTTATTTTGATGGCACTAGAATGGCACAACACACTTAGGGCATTGATATGGATCATTTCATTGAGGAGTGTGCCCTTCTTTTCCACAATAGACTATTGTGTATGCCTTCATTTATCCTTGTCTTTTTGCATTTAATTTTTTACGCAACATGTTAATATTATTCTTCAATGTGTTTTAACCTTTGTTATAGAGAGGAAGATTATGTTAGTGGGTGATGTTTGTTCTAGACCTCCACCTACTATTAGATTTCATGATTTACATGCAAGCAACATTATAAGGGCCATGGGTGAAATAATTTCTTACCATGAGAGGGATTAGTTCTCTCCCTTTTTCTTAGTTCCTACAAGTTGTGCATCTTTTGGCCTTTCTTTGGCCTTCCCTTTTTATTTCCCCTATGATGGTTTCAACCATCAATCTTTTATTGGATTTTTTGTGACGAAATTATTATTACTTAAACACACACTTGTGTTACACAATCATACACCATTATTTTTTTGCATTAGATTCACATGTTTTAGCCATTTTGTTGATGTTTTGGAATATACATGGACTTACAATCTTTGGAAAAAGTTATTGCATGGATACATGCATCTTGATAAAAAATTTAAATGAAATAGGATGTTAAATCAAATCAAATGCACCCAAAAATAACATGCAAATCCAAAGTTTGTGAATGTAAATAAGGTTCATAAAATGATATTGAGGTAATTATGAATTAAATGATAATAGAATTGGGTTGTGTTCTTTAACATTTGGCATATAGGTCAAGACAATCAAATCTCCATTAAAACTATAACAAGTTGATGCACTTTATGGATACCTCTTAAGCAAAGGAAAATAAGATATAATGTAATTTGAGCTTAATAAAAATTCAAAACCATCACATATTTATATCAATTTCACTATGAAGAAAACATTAATCTTTTCAAAACATTTTTTGTAGCTTTTATTAAAAACTACATTGAAGTGGCCAAAAAAATGTCAAGACTTTCAAGTTGCACTTTGAAAAATGAAACATTTAGAACATTGCTTTGAACCTTCATAATTTAGAAAAAAATAACAAATCAAGAACTACCACATCATTCTTTTATAGCCTTCATCAAGAGCTTTCTCACATTGTGTCAAATTTTCCATTTATATGTGGTTACCCTTTCCATATCAAACTTTGAATTAACGAGACCCTTTTTGTCAATTTGTGTTTCAACCCTTATTTCATAACTATTGGGAAACAAACATTTTTTTTGGGGAATGCAAGCTAAATTGTTTGTAAATTTCATTGAATTTTTTTCAAATATCCCAAAAACTAAGGCAAGGTTTTTTATTTTAAAGTTTTGAAACATAATAATAGGGTCAACTAATAAGTTGTTTGCAATGTCCCAAAGTCAAGCCTAATGAAAAGATACAACATGGCTTTCACTTGCTCACCAATGGGTTTGAATCCAAGATTTTTTTTAAAAAAAACTTTGGGTTGTACCATTTAGCCATCACCCCTAGGTTAATTACAACAAGGTTTAAACCTAGAACCCTACTTGTCTCATTTTCCTAAAACAAGGATTCACATTGGGAATTTTTAAAATGTTTTCCTTATCAACTTTTTTCCTTTGTTCAAGTGAGAATCCAACTTTCTTTGGCCTTTGGCATGGTCAAACTTGTGTTCAGTTATAAACTGCCTTGAAAGTGATTATTTTGTCATTATTTTACAATGAAATGATATCACATTTTTAACCAACAAACTAATAACAATAAATAACATAATATAATACAATTGAAGACATTCAATCAACTTTCAACCCCATGATGTCATCATGTTTAATGCATTTAATATTTGTAAAAAAATTATCAAACAGTTTGAGTATTATACAATTAGGTAACAATTTATGTTTGATATATCTTATATGAAATTTGGGTATTACATGTTTGAATTTTTCTTTCACAAGTTTATAAAACACAAAAATTGAATTATCAAAATAATTAAAAAATACAATATTGACAATCCTTGATTCCTAATCCCTCATCTTAAATTAACCCCTAAATGATTATAAAACCAAATATGGATTTCAAAAAGAAATTTACACAAGTCTAGGATAACACAAAATTTAATTGTTTTTTTTGGTACGGTTTGATGCACAAGAATAAAATCTTTCCAATTGTGTGTCTAAATAAATAAAAAATTAAATGTTTTTTTTTTGGTATTGTTGGATGCACAAGAATAAACTCTTTCTAATTGTGTGTTAATTGAGCACATCCAACCTAGCCTCAAATGTTAAACCCCGCTCAATTAACCTTTCCAAACTAGCCCTCCTAGTGTATTGAAATAGGTGGTGTTAGTCAATCTTGTTTGCTAATTAGTAATGGGCTAGGTGTTGTTAACTAGGCAATGTTTGGCAAGTGTAGCCAAACATGGATTTATTTTTTTTGTTAAGTGCTAGATGACATGACTATTTATTCATTGGAAATGTCAAATTCAATTCACTTTGTCTCATGTGAATTGAAATTTAGGCATGGCATATCTAAGATGAAATCCTTTGTTACAAGGCTTGGTTGCACGGGTAGTGTGCCTTATTATTTTTTATTGTTTTTTGAGTGTTCAAAGTTTTGTTATAGTTTTGAGCATGAGCTCCCGCTTAGATCGGTGCATTTTGGATGGCTTGATCTTGGTCATATGTTTATCAAATGCATTGAATTGTTATAACTTGTTCTTTACACTATGCTTTTCAAATTCAATAATGCATTTTATTTTTTTCACATGTGCATAGATCCACATGAGGACATATGTTTGTGACTCTTTTTGGTAAAGTACTTCCCAAGGGGCTTTGACTTGGTAGAGTTGTAAGGAAATTCATGCTAAATCTTTTGATAAAATAAAATAAAAAGTTTGGTTAAGAAATGGAAAATCTCCACTTTTGAAACTACAATTCCACTAATTATAAACAATTTTCAAATTTTAATATTTTTGAAGAATTTAATCAAACTACCATGCTTCATTGATGGTAAAACTTCGAAAGTAAATAAGAAACATCCATATGAGATTTGTTAAAAAATAATGATAATTTTAAAATTTAAGAAAAAAAAAATCAATTGAACTTTGGATGAAAAAGAATTGGATGACCAAATATGCACATCCAATGAGCATCTAGGCAATTTTTGTGACATTTGAACAAGAATTTTCATTCATCTTGTATAAACTCAGGCCCTCCCACACTCCACAATTTGTGGGCACATAGCAAAAAAATTCAGATTAGAAGTTGGAGTTGCTAGATGCTGCCCAAGCTCCAATGTAAGTTGAGAAACACTAGGAGAAGCCTTGGGGCAGCGGTCAGCTCTGATAATTAGGGTTATTTTAAGGGCGAGGTTTTTATGACTTGCTTGAAGATTAAACGATTTAAACCCTAAAACCCCGAACCCTAAGAACTCCAACTTCTTTCTTGTATGCAGGGTGCAGTTTTGCACACCAGAGGCGATTGATTCTTGTTTGCGTTTTTCTCTGCAGTTTTGCGGACCTGTGATAAGTTTTCAGCGGATTTCTGGAACTTGGGTTCTCAATCATGAGTGTTGTGGGACGCGTGACGTGTGCAACAGGTGCGCAATGGCGATCCACAGCTGTTTTCTCCACGCAAGCGCGCGGTGGCGAGCCTGGAGTGGCGGCAGCAATAGCGGTGAGAGCTAGCAAATCGGCGGGCAAAGGAAGAAGAAGAACTAACGTAATTACACCCAAGCGCAAGTAAAGCTCTGGTTTCTGTAACTTGAGGTTGAAAGTCGCCGTCCTATATGACGTTGCTTTTGTTTTGCATTTCTTTTTCCTTTCTTGCAATTAGGTTCAGTTCGTCAAAATATAGAACTCCAACTTTTGTTGTCTCTCTTTCTTTGTTGCGTCGCAAATGTGCTATGTCTTTCATCTGGAATCCATGGTGGTTTTGTTTTTTGTCGTCACATGGTCGTCACATATCGAATTGTTGGTAAAGAGGACATGGCAGTGTAGAGACGAGAGGAGGAGAGATGGTAGGCATCATGAAGCTTTTGAAGAAACTGGTTGTGACTTGATTTCTTCAACCAACGATGGTGGATTCACAATGCTGCATCATCTTCTAGGGTTTTTTGGGTTTCTAGAGTGTAGGTGTAAAGGGCTGCAGGCCAGTGAAATTCTTTGTTTTAGTTGTGGCAGATAGATGATGCTGTCGTCTTGGTCAGTAGTTTGATTTTTGTCAGATTCATGCATTTCTTTGAATTCATCAGCAGGAAAGCTTGAAAAAGGTGAATAGTTCAGAAGATGATGCAGACAGCATATGGACAGCCCGCCATGCTTGGGCGTGTGTGAAGGGCTGTGGGGCATGCTGTGTGCTTGACAAAGGACCTGACTATCCACCTGTTGAAGAAATTCTCACCGACCCTGATGAAGTTGCTGTGAGTTTCCCTCCCTTTCCAGATATTGACAGATTCCATTCCTCAACACTGATCTATTCATTCTTGTGAAATCAGCTTCACAAGAACTGGTAAGTATAATACCAAGCAGTGTATGGTTTCCCAAACAGCAGGAGTCTTTGCTCAGTGACGGGAACAAACTCATGTTCTACTCTTGCTTCCAGCATTGGAATTTCATTGTAAGTAGAGTGTATGCTCCATTGCTGATAGGGGAGAAAATGAGCAATCGAGAATGAACAAGTTTTTTCTTTGTTGGACTTTTCTGAGCAAAGAAGCTAAGTTGGTACATGGACATTCTACGGCAGTTGTTTCGGAGCATGGTAGGGGCTGATGGATGGTGTATTCATTATGACAAACCATCTCGCTCGTGCACCATTCACAATGGTATGCTAACTTTCTCACTTTGTTATGGCTGATGTTAGTACCAAGAAACTCATTAGTTGTGCTTGTTGCTCTCCATGTTTGGATTGAGAGGAGAGAGGTAAGTGCTGAAGTTAACAAATGTGTCATATTCGTAGCATTCTTGACAAGACCTGATGTGAACTGGAGCAATGATAGATAGGAGAGTGCATGTACTGAACATGCAAATCGGGTTGTGGGGGCATAGAGAGACCTCGTTTTTGTCGGGTGGAACCTGAAACCTTCAAGGATCTGTATGGTATTGAGGAAAAGGACATGGACAAAGCTGCCTGTGGGTGGGTTACTGTTCCCTTTGCTGTTTCACACTTCACAGGACAAGAACAAGATTCAAACTGTCAATATATATTGCTCTTACCCTGTCCATGTGTGCTCTTCCTAGAAGTATTGACACCCAATCTGATGAACTTGCACACATGGTTATCATTTTGTTTCTGTTCTGGTCACAGGTTCTGTCAAGATCAAATTAGAAGTGTGTATGGAGGTCGATCAAAGGAGCTGAAAACTTTCCAACGTGTCATTAGAAACCTTGAGAAGGGTTAGTTTTGCAAAGACTCTCATTGACTAGTGGCTTGAAGTTGTTTTCCTCCATCTTACAGCACATAACTGTAATGTATTCATATACAATTTTGCTGAGCTATTAGTAGTCTCATCATGGGATACACAATCATTTTTAGGTAATTTTTCATGATTGCACTAGATGTTGCTGTATAGTAATGTATGCTGTGTCTACAATTGCCTGTGGTTTTGGGAGAGAAAAGGCTAAAATTCTGAGGTTTGGGAAAAAAACCTGAGTTGTGGAGGCCAGAATCTGCACAGCTGAATAAAGCCCTCAAGGTCTAGCAAAACATTTGATTGAGAACTTCAGGCTGAGAGTGTCACACCAGAGCTTGGTAATGACAGAAATAAACACATGCAATGTAAGTCCAAAGACATTCAAGTGAGTTGAAGGAAAAACCTTTGCAAAGGTGCCAATTAAGACAAGTGTGGGATCAATCAAGTAATTTCTCACTGTTCCAGTATTGCAGCCCTCAAGGTGCAAAGACCTTTCCCAAAGAAGAGCATTTCATTAACTGTTGGTAATTTGAAAAGCCCTTTCCTGGAAGTACCAACTGGTAATTGACAAAGAGCTAGCAATACAACAATGTGGACTATGTGCTACAACTTTCAATTTGTCTCCAGTATTGGGAGATATATTTATGTCAAGAGCAGATCTGCTTCTGCAAATTGAATGAAGGAGAGTAAGGGTAGGGGTGCAAAGATCCCAAATATGTGGATTTATGTCGAACAGATCTGACTGCAAATTGAATGAAGGGAAGTAAAGGGTAAGGGTGCAAAAGTCCAAATTATGGCTGCCTCATTCTGAAGGATGCGTTTACTGTTGTCAATCACTTCTTCAAAGCAGCCCTAAATGCTTCTTTTTCAGCGGCTGTCATCCCTTCAAGTGAACAATCACCAACACCCCATTCTGCACCTCGCGCACAGTACTTGTCTTGAATCTCTTGCTTGTGCCTGCAAAAACATAAGCTGGGTCTTCACCACAAAGCAAGTCATAACAAAGCTCTATCATATGAACTAACTTTCAACACCTTCAAACATGCATACAAATTGCAGGTAAATCTCCACAGCAACATTGTCATTCAACAACCTGTTGTTGAAATACAATTAGTGTGGTCATAACATCATGAGAGCTTCTCACAAAGTTTTGAACCATCACAAATACCAGTGACCAGCTGCCATGACTACCCACTGAGTTCAACAGCCCCCAACAGTGGTGAAGTACATACTAATCTGCAGAAAACTTCAGGCAGATTGTCCTGCTTCTGCAGACTTATCAAACCCTTGAATTTGTATCAGAGAAGGATATTCAAGACTACCATACCTACCTGAAGATGAATTGCATCAGTATGAGCAAAATTGCATTATGAGCAATGCAAGATTGCCATTGACAGTAGAGAGGTGAGGAGAGAACTTTACAACTCTGCATTGTCCTTGCTTTTCTTCAGTAGCTCTTGCAGTAAAGGAGATGCTTTGAAGTTGGCATCAAATGCTTCATACTTCTTCTTGTTTGCCTCTGTTCATGATTGCCAATGGGGTATGATCAGTTGCATTACATCCAGACTGCCATCAAAACAAGACTCTCCCAGAAGAGTTCGCATGCATCCTGCCAACAACAACAAGACTTGCAGGACTTGCTGCTGGCTTCTTCAACAAGTACAAAGGTGAATGAATCATCAAGGAAGTACTGTGTTTGGTAGAGAGAGGTGAGAGAGGAGGTGGCATGACTACTGCTGCAACAACAACAACACACCTTGGATCTTCTTGAGAAAATCAGGCTCTGGCAAAGGAGGTAATTGTATAGACTCAATGCCTGCAGATCCTGACAGCAATCCAGCTTCAGCTGCAAAATGGAATGCACATTCTTATCCAGACTGCCAAGATTTCTCTTTACTAGACATCTCCCACCAGAAGAACAAGAACAAGACGAAGCTGGAGAGAACAAGAACGAGGAGAAGGAAATGTAGATGACGGTTTAGAATATATCTGTTTTACCGGGAGCAGGGAAGACGGCGAGCAGAGAGCAGGCAGCAAGAGGCAGGATCACCGCCATGGTGACGCTCCTGTTCTGTACACTGGTGGAGCTCTCATAGCAGCAGCACATGACACTACGACTATTGCCGCTGCCTCTAGTCTCCGCAATCCCGCTCCCCAAGCTTGATGCTGACCAGCTTTCTTGCTGCTGCCTCCTCCGCAATCCCCAATTCCTGGTCGAGGAAGGCCGAGTCGGAGTCCACATGGAGGCGAGCATCATGGCCGCCATGTCTTCTGCTGTGCAGAAAACAACGAGACGAGAAAAATCGGTGCGCGTGTGCTGGAGCTTTCTGAGTCCAGCAACGAGCAAACGCGATGATCCCAACCTCAGACGCACTACGACGCTCTTCGCGATTGCTTTTAGGGTTGCAGAATTCCTGCAAAAAGCTCCGCAGTTTCTTCATCAGATAGTCAAACAGGATTTGCTCGAAGATTTCTCGAGCAAAGCTCCGCCTGCTTCTGCTCCTGTTGCTGCAGCGGCTTAGGTCTCCATCTCCAGGAGTCGCAATGTTGTTGCAGGTATCCGGAGGTCAGCCGCGGGCCGGAGCTCCATGTACGGCGGCGCCATCTCTTTTAGGCTCAAGGAGCATGCGCAGCAAGCTTCTGTTGCCGATGGAAACTGCAAGAAAAACAAGTGTGCAGAACTCCAGGAGAATGGTTTCTTGTTTGCAGATCGAAGCTTCTGAGGGGAATGTGAGACTTGTGGAGCTTGGCACGCCGCCGCTGGTGAAGATGTGCGGGATCACCAGTCCTGAGGATGCAGCTATGGCGGCAAAAGCTGGAGCCAACTATGTAGGCATGATTGTGTGGCCGAAGTCCAAGAGATCCGTGTGTTTGAGCCTTGCGAGGGAGATCGCAGCTGCTGCAAGAGAGTGGGGAGCGGAACCTGTCGGAGTCTTTGTCGATGAGAATGCTGCGGAGATCGAAGATATGTGCATCGCTGCCGGCCTAGGCATCGCTCAGGTACTTGAGATCCATTGCAAAACCAAGAGCTCCGACAATCTTTTACAAAAGCTTGGCACGGACAAAGCACCTGTCCATGAAAGGTTTGCTGGTTTTGGGGTAAGGAGACTGATGTCTAGAGTTGGATTGCAGCTTCATGGAGATGGTGCAAGATCAGCTTGGATGCAAGGATTGCCTGAGACATTGAAGCTTATTTATGTTGTACATGCCAACAAGAATGGAGTGATCCAGACTCCCTTACCTGAAGACAAGAGCAACCACCACCAGCGGATTGTAGACTGGCTGTTGGTTGACAGCATGCAAGGTGGAAGGTAAGGAAAGAAGCTTTCTTTGGTTCAATCCTGTTCAGAGATCCAGAGCTTCAAGTTATGAAGCAGCCTATGGGCTTGTTGAGTTGTTCCAGTTCTTTCTTTTCATGCCTTAGGGTTTTGCACAATGCATGCAGTGGGGAGAAATTTGAGTGGAGCAATTTTCACGCACCAGCAAAATGCAGTAAAGAAGGATGGCTTCTGGCAGGAGGACTGACACCACAGAATGTGGGAGTTGCAGTCTCTCTTGTCAGACCAAGTGCTGTAGATGTGTCCAGTGGCATCGCTGGTGCAGATGGGATTCGCAAGGATCCTGCACTGATACAAGCGTTCATGGACGCTGTACACAACAGCAGTTTGACTAATCTTCCTCATCAGCAAATTGTTCATTGAACCTCCCAGGTATTTTTTGATTACTCCTTGGTGTGTGCATCTTGCTCTAGGGTTTGTGCTGCAGGGTTTAGCTGCAAGCATGACAATGTCAGACCCATATCAGATATGATGGAATTTGATTCTTGCTGAATTAAGAATTATGGTTATGAATCCTGGAAGTCACGATGTCTTCACAAAGGAATTAGGGTTTGAATTGCGGTTTCTGCTCTTGCTTCAATGCTGAGTAGTGTTTGGATTTAGTCTCCTGGAGGACTTTTACAGGTATTGAGGCTTGGTTAAGCCTAATACAAATCTGCGAGCTGTGCTTTGCTAGTCTGTTCAAGATTTTTGACAAAGAAGAGCTTGCAGATCTTCAGTGTTAGTTAAGGAGTCTTCTGTATGCAGGGGGTAAAGTTTAGGTTCCATGGTTACACCATGTGTGTTCACAGATGAGGACACCAGTTGATGGTGTAGGATTTATGAAACAAGTGTGCAGGCTGGTAGCTATGTTGAAGGAGACACTTTTTGTTGTTGTTGTCATTGGACAGGGAGAAGCTTATAACTGGGGAGGATGATGTGCCAACAAAGTTCTCGAGAAAACTTTCTGGAAGGACATGTATGTTTTTCTTCTCTTTGTCCAATTTGTGCCATGTGTTATGTCTGCCAATGTTTTGAAATTTCGTTAGAAGGCACAGTTACATCTCCTGTTTGCTTTGGATTACTATTTGGACAGTTATCCTAGGATAATGATTTCACAGTTGTGGAGTGCATACCATGCATGTTGTCTTCAGTCTGTGACCTTGATATCAGTGATGCTTCTTTCTCTCTTATTACAGTTTATGATCTCTCAGCTCATGAAACTCAGGATGCAGATTGTGTAATGCTGTGCATGAATTTTGGGTGGATTGGTACATCCTATCTATACCTACTGTTGGGAGCTGATGAAGTTAGTGGATAGCCATGGCAGATGGTCATTGCCATTCGTGATGTAGGTGATTGTTGGACACTTTGTGAGTGACTCTCACAAGGTTATGACTGCACTCATTCTCATGTTACCTTCACTCCTCAGTTGTCAGTGTTCTTGTGGAGATTTCTCTGCCAATCTCATAGATATATACATATGGTCTTTTTCTCCATCTCTTATCATCAATGCTCTTTGCCTCTTGAGACTGATTTGTATCAGTTCCTGTCGCTCATAGTTTCTCAATTCCATCTGCATGCAATTTTGCTTGAGATTGAGTTGCTGATGTCAGTTGTTAAGGACGGTGTGTTGATGCAGTGGATGTACACATGGTCCACTTGGTGTCGTTTTGATCAATGCTATCTCATCAATTGTTGAACTTGCCAGATGAACCAACAAGCTGAATGGGTGATCAAGGAGGAGCTGTTTCTGCAAGTGGTGCCTTGAGAAACCGAGACACATCTAGCAAAAGTGTTGCCAAATGTAGGAGGGACATCATCCGATGCGAATTGCCAAATGTTCATAAACAGACCCTTCGGGCATTGAGTAAGAATATGGCCCTAAATTTGATGTGATACTTGAAGTTGTACATATTTGCATCACTTTGGCAGGAGTTTTTTGCAAGAGTGAAAATTATGCATTTCCACAACAAATCATTAATGTCTTTGGCTCTTAATAGTTGTGGTTCTCTTAGGTTTCTAGGTTTAGGGTTTAGCAATGCTTACTCTGAGTGAGAAAGTCTGCATTTTGAAGACAAAAAATCAAAGCCTCCAGCTCTTGATAGCTGTGGTTCTCCTTAGGTTTTTAGGTTTATGGTTTTCAATAGGTATGTGGCCTGAACACATAAGGGTTGCCTTTAATGTGTAAACCAAGGAGATGTAATTGTGTCTGAAAGCAATTTGAAACTAGAAAGTTGCAGGTATATTTTGTGCATCCATTTCTCAAGCCAGTTTTGGTTCTGGTTGTATGAGGCTTGTGCTGAAACTGGACTTGAAATGGATATTGTGTCCTATTCAGGCACTATTGCAGCCTTTTTCCTAGGCAGGACAAGGCAGCTATCTGCTGGCTCCAGTTTTGTTCTGGTGGGCTGTTGGTGTTAGTTTTAATGAATCAATTAGTAAGAAGATATATGCCTGAAATTTGAATCATTGGCCTAAAAACCAATTATGTTGTGGTACAGGCCCTGGCAGAAAACATTACCACCTAACAGAATGGTGGGAAGCCTGATGTTCTGGATGGAATGGCCCCTACTAGGTGGGCCTGTTTGATACCAGTTACCACATGGTGGCATGGCTACTTGCCCTACCGGGATTGCCACATTCCTGGCAGATCAGGCCCTACCATTCCTGGTACACAAAACTGGACTGTTTGTCTCTTGCTGAAACTGGAACTTGAATTGGGTTTGTTGCAATCTCTCTGGGCTGTACCATTCCTGGTACAAAACTGGACTGTTTGTCTCTTGCTGAAACTGGAACT
>Ga0116231_10003280_pt1 | contig 33751 bp, 14 predicted proteins | sample S1TSphgellanicum_2_FD_89695 | JGI IMG/M metagenome (GOLD analysis project Ga0116231, IMG submission 89695) | Host-associated microbial communities from peat moss isolated from Minnesota, USA - S1T2_Fd - Sphagnum magellanicum MG | ecosystem: Host-associated > Plants > Peat moss > Unclassified... | reverse complement strand
TGTCTTATGCAACTAAAAAATCTCACATGCAACTATTTTGGAGTTGCATGCAACATGTGCAGTTGCATGCAACATTTTTTAGTTGCATAAGACAAGTTGCAAAAGACAAAATTTCTAGTAGTGAAATTAATGAAATTACTATAGATGGCATTTTATGCTAGTGCACTATGGGCCATAAATATTCAATGCGTGCTTTCAACTCAAGATTAGAACCTTGCAAATACCTACAAGGGTTTTTACTCTTGCACACACCCCACTAAGCATCACAATTTGTAGTTGCAATGTGTTGATTGTCGTCTTCATGCATTTGAAATTGATCACAGTTTTTGGTAGGTCCAAAACATCACGGAAATACTCCTTTGTCAATGGTTCTTTTATCAGTGGAGTTTTTATTTCAAGTTTTTTAATTTTTTTGGTACAAGCACCTTCAACCTTGATACATGCCATGACTACAAGTTATAGGTGAATATTAAGCCAAGTTTAATCACTGTAAATTTTGGCAACCTAATGGTGTTTCAAATTTTTTTACAAATAATCAATGACAAATGGAACTTGTGTAGAACATTTACTGTCTTGTGGGATTGTGCGTGCATGATGAACACTCATCAGTGGAGATGTAACTAATCCATAATCCATGACTGGACTAACCTTTCACTAAATGTCATGTGTCGACCACTAGCCTGCCTTCAGGTTCCTTCACATGGGCGCCATGTTTAGTTTTTTAATTTTATTTTTATAAATAAATCACATTAGCTTTTGTGAGGGTTTAATATGCCTTGGATTTTGTTGAGTTAATAGTTAATGTTTTCCTGCTACATGCCAACCTTCAACATAAGTTCTAAAACTTGTTATTCCAAGTTTAGAGAGACACATCTCTTCCACATGAGGGCATAAAAATATAATTTACTTGTTGGGTGAAAATCCTTAAAGGTGTACCACATAAGACGAAAAAGGCCTAGTCCTTACTACAGTTTTCTTTTACCTTATATTTTGATCCCCAAGAAAAATAATGAATCAAAAGTTGTCAAAAATTTTAGAAGGACTATATTTTAGACTATTACAATTTTAAATTCCATCATAATCATCCATAAATATGTTTTTACATGGTAAAAAAACCAGGTAAAAAAGATAAAAAAATGGTGACAATGTGGGGTGTAGTTAGAATTAAACGAGCCAAAAAGTAGGTCAGGCAATTGCCAAAACTCTACAAAAATTATAATTTTGTTAAATATATTTTTGTGGTGCCACTTTAATGCCATGTTAATCATGGAATGTAATGCTAAATGATTAATATGAATGTTGAAGAATTCAAAACAAGAATTCAAAAAATAATAATTTGGGTTTTGGTTTTAATAAAAGACCTTTGAACTTGAATAATAGTTGCATCATAGTAATTAATTTTGCAAATTACTAAGCTAGCGAAACTCTTTATAAAGGAATTTTGATGAGAAAAAAATTGAGATGAAGTTAATTGATTATCCACATTTAAAAAACACTCACAATTTGAAAGTTGTGAAGTTTGAAAATTATTTAAATTAAAAATTTATTGATTAGAATTTTAAATTTTCAAAAGTCTTTTTCCACATGTAAATGGGGTATAATGTACATGACATCTAAAACAAAGTTGTAGTTTATGAAACAATAAAATAAAGCATTAAATAAATAACATATTTTCATACAATTTGAAATTAAGATAAATTTTCAAAATGGAACGTAGAATTTGGTAGAATTTGTACACTATTTAAAAATTCTTAGTTATTCATGAAAAGTTAATACAAAAAATGTGATGTATTGAAAAAGTTATGTATATTTTTAATAACATATTGCAAAAGATTTCATCCCAAAATTCCTTTCTATGAGAAAGTGAAAATAACCATGAAAAGGATTGTAGTCTTTGAGTCCTTCATCACCATTGGCTCATTTGATTGTGATCGCACCTTGTGACAAAATTTTGGTACACCTTAAAGAATTTGCACTCTGCTATCAAAGGTCATGTGTTACCGCCACCCCCTACACAAACTTTATTAGCCAACTATTATTATTTTTTCATTAAAAGCTTGATTTATGATATTTCCTCCTATTTTAGTTAGTGGCCATCATTGATAGGTGTCAAAATTGTATAGGTTGATTTCTTTTGCCAAGGACCCCCTTTGAATTTTCCAAGATCCTTGTACTTGCCATTAATAATTGTTAATCAAATTCTAACTTTCACAGTAGTACCACCAACAAAATCAATATTTAACATGGACTTTCTTAATATAAAATGCACCCAATACCGTACCAAAAGTTGGACATTCAAACAAACCAAGGCCCTAATAAGTTAGGAAATGAAGATCAACATATGTTTTAGCAAGTCAAAAAAAAAAAAAAAAAAAATTTCCTTTTTGTACTTGAACATACTTGACACCTACTTAAAACCATAAGCCCACATTGAAAAGTAAATGTCAAAAGTTATTTGTATTTGAAGAGCCTACTTGAAACCTACTTTTATAATTTGGAATATGAAAATTAATGCACATTAGTGTAAACATATATATTTTTTAATCATTGAAATGAAAACTTTCAATGTTCCACAATTCTATAATGGGTTTTGTTGTTGTTTTAAATTTACTTGTTTTAGTTTTGACAAGGTAATCAAGTTGTTCACTTTATTTTGCTTACACCCCATTACATGTGTTTAATTTATTAAATCATTTCCCAAACCTTTTCAAAATGCAACATATGAATGAAAATTTCAAATTGAAGTCTTTTGACCTATTTTCAATCTACTTTCTCACAATGTGAACAATTGGCAAATTTTGCAAAGTGGATTGAAACTTGAAAATAAGTTTTAAAAAAAAGAGTGGATACAACTTTTGAAACTTTCAACATATCACATTTGATGCCCTCATGTAGTTCAAAAGGATACTCTTGTAAGGCATTGAACCTATTTTCTAATGTACTCGTCACAAATTTTTTGTTTTTTACTCATGAGGATGATCTTGTTTTTGGTATACTTTTTCATGCTTTCACCCTCTACAAGCCTACAATTTCATCATCTAAGATCTCTAGACTAGTTGCAACCAATTGATTTAACATGCCTCGAAATGATTCCAAGATTAAATAATGTTGTCACGAGGTCTCGTTCATTCATCTCCATCTCCATGAATTTCTTTTTTAGCATCAATTGTGTGGCTCTACCAACATGTTCACAGCGTCTCATGAAAATATTCCCAAACTTCATTGGTCATTTCAAGATTTCTAACTATCATTATCCGAATGTCTCTAGAGTTCAAAAGGATGTTACATTTTACTTTAATAGCTTAATTTTTATCTTCCATACTATGAAATTTGTGCTATTTAGTTTTCCAATCATTATAATATGATGTTTAGAGCTATCAACACCGTGGTAATTGATTGTTAAATAAACGTATTATCACAACCATAGAAGATTGCTTACCCTTTTATGAATTTGTTAGAGAACGAATTACCATCTTATTCCTAGCATTTCTTTTCTGGCTCTAATACCATGAAAGAAATCATTCCAGATTAAGACCTCACAAGTAGAAGATAGTGGAGAAATATTTTAGAATTCATTGTTGTCAGATTTTGATAATCATTTTAGATGTCATAAAGTCCTAAAAGAAGGAGATAAGATAAAGCTGCAACTCTTTTGTTTCAACCGTATAATGAATAACACAGATCATGAACTCCAAATGTTGTCTCTTCATCACACAAATGAAATCATGAACTTATAGATGATGATTAGATGACATTCCAATAGAATTCCCCTCAACCTCATGACAATGTGGTGATCTCACATTCATGTCAAGTTCACAGCTCTCATCATATCAAATTAGTGTCTTAGTCTGTGTCCCAATTCCCCCTGTCAAGCTACGCTGATGAACTGCTGCCAATCGTTTCACTCTGATCATGACAAAGGTGATAAGCTGCAACAAGTTGCTGATAATAATAGTACCCTAAGGATCAGGCCGTGTGATTCATAAATATTGCCAACGTCGTCTATAGACAACAACTGCCGCACCCTACGTTCAACACAAAAGACAGCTTAATGGGTTGCAACTTTAATATGCTTGGTCGTGCAATCATACTATCTAACGGTTGATTGTTCAGCTTCCTTGTGCATGAAGGGTGAACACTAGACACCTACCTTAGCGTGAGCCCTCTGTAGCAAAAGATGCGTTGGAGAATGTTTACAGGGAATCACATGGCGGCGAAACTTTTGAAGCGGCCGTCGGTGTTCTGCTAAATAACCCGATCAACAGCGAGTTAAATTATGACCTGAATCGTTAACAACTGTTATCTTTCTTTTATTGTTTGGATCAGAGCTCAAAAGGTGGTGCACTACTTCATTCTGAGCTGCGGCTCCATCGTCACGAAGGCCAACCCTTCGAGCCTACTACGAACTCAAGTAGATCAGTTCGAATCTCACCGGAATCGGTGCTGGTTTTGTATCCTGTGATTGAGGCACATGACCAGATCAGGAAGAAGTGAGCGTGCGACTTTCTTATTAGCAAAACCTCAGACACCGATAATTGCCGTTGGCCTGCTACAGGCTGATGACTGCATGAAGTGAGAGGTGAAAACTCCAGCTAGGGTTGGTTGTAGAAATGCAGCAGAAATTGAAACAACTCGGTGACCTGACCCGCCGGCAAGTTGCAGGAAAGCTTCTCAGTTTCCTATCCGTGATATACAGTACGGTAGCAGCTTCCTACTTTTCAGTAGTTAGGCCCTGATTGAATTCGAAAATTTCGAGAAATGAATTGGGAATGGCTGCTGTCAAGACATGATCAGCTTGTCCATGGCCTGTAGAGCAGCCAAACAGAAAAAGACAAGAAATTGAAGTTCGAGGTACACGAACTGGCAGCAACTGATTATGCGGCCAAATCAAACCCTTGCAGGAATGCTGGACAAACCGTTGATGATCATTGCTAATGAAAAGTCTGTTGAGAATCTTTCTACATTCTTATGCAGTCATTACCCATTCAACATGGATTTCTCTTCACAAATTAAAGTTATCCTTAAATTCACCCTGTCTTTGGGCCCTAGTTTCACCATCTAATCCCTGTTTCATCCCCAATTTGAGTGCACCCGGAAACTGAGCGAAATTGGGTACTCCTTTTAATGAATTATGACACTGTGGATCAGTTCTTGGTTTGACCCTTTAATCCCTATTTAATCCCCAATTTGAGTGTAGCCAGAAACTGAGCAAAATTGGGTATCCTCTTTAGTGAACCATGATACTGGGTATCAGTTCTTGGTTTGACCCTGTAATCCCCTCTTCGTCCAATTGGAGTGTAGCCGGAAACTGAGAGAAATTCGGTATCCTTTTTAATGGAACTGGGTAGATCAGTTCCTAGTTTGACCCTCTAATCCCTCTTTCATCCCCAATTTTGAGCACAGACTCAAACGGAGTGAAATTGGGTACCCTCGAATGAAATTTTGAGGATTATCTTAGGACAAGAATTCATTTGAAGAAGAGTATCAGCAGCAGTGAAGGTGCTTGCAAGTAAAGCAAATCCAAAACTGGGGATGAAACTCACGTGAGGACCAGTTTAGGACCTAGGTTCAAGAAAGGCAGTTGGATCCACCTGTTTGTTTCCTCCATACTGTTTTCATCCTGACTTTTGATTTTATCAAAAGTTTGGGGTACTTTATGTAGAGAAGTCTATTGCATGTTACATTTTTTGTCTGATGGATTATGTTGTACTCCAATTCGGCAATTGTGATAATAGATTTCTTTTTCATTTGGCATTTTATACAAGTGAGGTGACAAGCAGATTGTAGAGATTAATTCTCAGAACTTAGACTAGTCAATCATTTCACAAACGTCAATTGCAACAGCCTAACTATGTGCAGCTCATGCAAATAATTCTTCACTAATAACTTATCACATACACTGGCACATGGGTTACATGCGTATAAATCTATGGGTAGGCTCTTTTCACATAGCCTTTTGATCATGATCAACTGTTCTGATTGAGAATCAAGTAATTTTTTAATTGTCTGAACAAATGACAGTATGAAAAGTATATGATGATGCAACAGTGCATCAGAGACAGTCTGCCCAAAAGCATCTTGGTATTCATTCCTGAATCCTGACCCACTTTTAGTGGCGGATTGGGTTGTAGATTGAGGATTGACTTCTATTCAGATTTAGTTTAGGAGGCCTGGTCTTCATTCTCAAATGTCTTTGAACCTTGGAGAGAAGTTGCACATACTTTTCATTTCCTCTTAAGAGTTCAACACCCTGTCAACTTTGGAGTTTGGCAACAACAGATTGGAGGGCAACTATGCATACGAAGAGATGATTACAGATGACTATATGAAGTGTTTAATTAGTAAGGATTGGAATACCTAGGCTAAAATAAACTTGCTGTACATGCAACCAAACTCTGACTTCACTTCCTATAATGCCACCCTCTGTGCAGCTCCACCGACACACAACCATCAAACTTGGAGTGAATTGAATGCCTGATTTGGACCTTTTTTCATTCTTTCACATTTACATATCTCGTTGGAGTGTCCTATTTTTCCTAGTTCCTACTTCTACCTTTTGTGCTGTCCGTTTCCGTTTGAACGGGAATGGACTTTGGAGAAAGCAGGTGAAATCTGAATTGACAGTGGAGAAACCAGTTACAATTTGGAACAGGCCCTGAAAAAACCTGTCCTGGGCTTGCTGCATTCATGGGTGGAATGGGCCCTACCATATTCTCATCTCCATTTTTCCCCATCGTAGCCCTTAGTGTTATTTAATAGTTGATTATTTTTTTTGGTAGGAATTATTTGTGTTGGAGATCACTTTGGTTCTTTGTGGTGTGTGTTTGATGGTTATTCCTCGCTATTGCCTCTAGATCTCATCTTTTGCAGTATGAGATTTTGAAGCATTCAAATCTAACAGGACCTGTAATAATTAATTGAAGGTCATTGTTTGGTTTTCCATGTTTTTGTGTGATATTTTTGGGCTCAATTTCTTGTCTCATGATTGAGTTTGACTAATATGAATGTGTCTTTTTTTGGTGGGATTTTGTTAAGTTCCATAGTGTTTTGTGACCTAACAATTCCTGATAACCCCACCCCAACATAAATCATGAAATGCATATTAAATTTTTTTAAAGATAGTTATTAATTATATAAGATTATCCATACAAAAGTTCATGTACTTTAGTTTGTTGTTTGTGGATGAAATCCATGCATGTACATATTCATTATTCATTGATAATGAATTAACATTGTTTTGTACAAAGATGATGTTTGAGCATTGACAACTATTGTCATTACAAACCTTATTAAGATTTCTAGGGCAGATTCCACTTGTGGAGGTGAAACATCATACATGACTCAAGCTAAGGAAAGACATATTGGGTCCACTGACGAAATTCATTTCTCTAGTTGATAGTGGTATTTGGCATAAATAAGTTGATTTTTGCATACTTGTGCCAACACAATTCGGGAATTCAAATGTTTAGAAGAGGTCCCCTTGCTTAGTTTTTACAACCTTCATTAGGCAGTTCATGATTCAATTCCATTCAGACAAATTTGAGCTTCGTCTATCAGAGCTTGAACGATGGCAGTTGGCTCAGTTTCAACTTATCTTCCTCTTGGGGCCCACCATCCCTACTCACCTACCTACCTACTTTTAAGTTGTTACTCTTCTTGGTCACATTACTAGCCCTTATATCATTTATTTTGCACCAAATTTCTATCACAATATTATCTACTTTTATTGATTATTTGGATATTTCATCATTAAAAGTTATAGCAATTTCAATGGAAACAAATTTTATTGATTGATTTCCAAAATAATGTCAGGTCTAGTTGTGAGGGGTATTAATACCTACATTCATCCAAAGGTATTCAATGCCTACCTAACATTGATCGAACCTCATCCTTGTCATTACAAGTTTTGATACAAACTTGTTGTATGACAAATGTGATGAAGTTGCTTGGTAAGTTGTTCATCATGACATAATGAAACATGAAAGACAAGGGACAATTTTAATTCTGAAAGATCACCACTATAACTATGCATGGACACTGGAAACTTCAGAAAATATATATGAATGGATATCAAAACCTTATTATCTTTGTAAATTTTTTGTGCTTTAAGATAATAATGTCTTTATTTACTATTTTGACCATTATCTACTACGTCAGAAATACATAATATCTTATGAGTCTAGCTGCTGAATGTTTGTCAATAATGCTTTCCTTTGAAATTTCAAAGATGAGGCAATACCAACCTAAACCTATTCCAGCCTGGCTGGGAGTAGGGACCTGAGGTAATCCCAGCCTTGTATCAACTTTATAGGTGTGTACCTGCTCCATACCAGCCAACAATCAGTCTTGGCCTCAATACCAGGACCAGACTGGTACGAGAGTTTTTAGAGTACCCAATACTAGTAGCAGCCTGGTATTTAAAATGACATAATAATCTAATACCTGGACTAGTCTAGTGTATTCAAAAGTCCATACCAGACCAACACTGGTTTTTAGTTTTACCACTGGGAGGAATTCTCTGTAAGGACTCATGTGCATGTCCCTATAGTCTATTTAGTTGCCATATTTGCACTTTATTATAGTGGGCAGCATCTGTCTTATCCAATTTCCAACTTCAAAGCTAAAAATGCTGTTTTTCTCATTTTGAAAAATCTGTTCTAGTAAAAAGTTTCCTCATTATTATGTCCTTGATTGAATAAAAATGGGAAGTGATGTACAGGATGCGCATGTTTTTCTAATGCCAAATCTGCAATGGGCAGGACATTGACCAGTGGTCAGTCCCACCCTATTTCCTGCACTGAAATTCGTCATGTCAAACAACCCAGGCTGTATGGGACAAAAAACCCAAAATGCAAGGAAATCCAAAATCCAATGAAGAAATTTGTTTGCAGCCCAAGAATTTCATCATTGGATCTCTGGTCCGCTTTAGATTTGCAGAGAACTGGATGGTAATTTTGTCTTGATTTATTTGTCGGATTAGAAACTGCGCGTTTGACTAATTAGCAGTCTGACCATTTAGTCCTCCCTGGGTCCCTGATGTGTGGAGAGTTGCTTATAGCCTTGTAGTTGAAGATTTGTACACCAAAAGTCAGAACAGCTTTAGTCCATTTAAGTCGGAGGTTTTGGCTTTTGGCCTGCTAGTACACACATGCAGTCTGGTCGAATATTTAGTCTCCCTAGGTGAACGAGGGGCTTGTATTACTTCCTTTCTGAGTTGGTGTGATTGTCCCCAGTCTGACTTTAGTTTCGTGTTAGAAAGAAGTGGTTGTGTTTTGGGGTTATTTCTTGGGCACTTAAACCCTTTCGTCAGAAGGCATAGTTCCCCCTCCTCCAAAGTAGATATTATTCAGGAGGATAGTTCTGGACACAAGAAATGGACCATTCTCATATGGAGTCACAGAGCCACGAGCATTTCATGCCTTATGGAATAGCGAACCCAAATCACATAGCCTCAGTTACAAGACAGGATCCATTATCATCTTGGATGAAGGAGGTTAATTCTAATTTCCTTACGAAAAGGGAGCTTTTTGCATTCAAAAAGAAACAACCGAAATTGGCACAAGTTGAAACCAGACATTGAAGGCAGAAACAGCTTGTTAGCTTTTGTAAAACCAAATATTCTTTCCTTTTTTTTTGCTTTTTGGGAGAGTTATTTATTCTAGCTCATATCTGATTTGGCTCTTCACAGTCTTGGCTAACATATTACCTGGTTGGACCAGAAGTGATATCCCTTGTGGTGTCCCTGCTAGCAGTAAAGTTTTTAAAAGATTTAGCTAACCATTTTTTTTAATCTGGGTGGAGGTTCGGATTTCTCTCTTCAGGGTGCTCCAGCGTGTTTCCTAGTATTCCTATCGCTCAACCAAAAAACTTAATTAATTAATTAATATTTAAAAATAAATTACAATGTCGTTGACATACTTCTGAGCATTATCATCATCCCTCAGTACCCCCCCAGTGCTTGGAAGATAAATGAATTTAAAAAAATCTGGGCATCCCCGAGCATGGTTCCTAACATTTCATTGTCCCTTGTGGACATTCCTGTCGTTTTCCCACCATTCTGACTGTTCCCCATCATTTTCATGTTGTTTTCACATCATTTCATGTCATCCCTCAACAATGTCCCATCGTTCCCAGCAATTTTTCTAGCATGGATGCTACATCCCCAAATTAGAAAATACTAGCTCAAACCTAAACTTCACCAAGGATTCCATATACCGAACCCCCACAGCTTGGCAGGATGTCCCAGGAAAATCCCTCCAAAAAGTGATGCTGGCAACCCTACATATTAACCCAACATAGGTTATGACCATCATGCAGCTTTTATGTACTATGAAAGTTGGGAACCTAGCAAACCTGGTAGGACAAGCTGCTGTTCCATTAATTGGTAACTGGCTTCACCAGGGCCTGTTCCAGAGTGTAACTGGTTTCCTCGATCATCAATTCACATCGCAAGCCAGTTCTCCATTGTCCATTCACATTACAAGTGCTACTGACCAGACCAAAAGTAGAACCAGGACACCAAAACCAGTTACAAGCAAGCGTGATCTCCACCGTCCACACACATTACAAGTGGTACTGACTATACCAAAAGTAGAACCAGGACACCAAAACCAGTTACAAGCAAGCATGTTCTCCACTGTCCATACACATTACAAGTGGTACACCAAAAGTAGAACCAGGACACTGAAACCAGTTACAAGCAAGCATGTTCTCCACTGTCCATATACATCACAAGTGGTACTGACTGCACCAAAAGTAGAATCAGGACACCCAAACCAGTTACAAGTTTAGGGTTTAGGGTTTGAATTTCTCTCTTAATATCAGTGAAAAAGAAGGAATGGTTTAATAAAATAACCCCAACTCGAATTCCAAGAGAAGCAAAAAAAAGCTCCCCCGATCCCCATAGGGCCTGTTCTACTTGACTGTAGTCAACAGTGGCTAAAATGTAAAATTCTTTTTTGACGGTGACAGTCTCCTAAACAGTAGGACCTATACAAACTAGAATCTGATGGGCCCAATGTGTGCTCAAAGAAAAAACTCTACCTGTACGAACCCATCGTGCGCTGGAACCAGTCCACTGTCCAAAGTGAGTGAGAGGGCAAAGCGCTTAAGTTTTAACCCGTGAATGTCGGGAGGCCCAACCTGACACTTGCGTCCCTCTTGCACCCCACCAAACTAGAGACATGCAACCTGGTCCTTTATTCATCCAGCTAAACTAACCATCCGATTTCCATTCCAAACTGCCTAATGTGTGCTCAAAGGAAAATTTACACTTGTACGAAACCATGGTGCACTTGAGTTTTGAACCAGTCCAAACACATAGCCTTTGGACTGGTTCAAAGTCTCCACGCTCCTGACATACTTGGTTGTTAAATGAACTCAGCCCCAAACTTCATTAGAAGTTTTCTTCATAAGATGGGTTTACCAGGCACGAACTGACAAATGTAACAAAATATTATTTTCTTTCGTACTTATTATAGTTATCTGTAAAGCCCTGGACAATGGGCACTAGAAACCCAAAATTGGGCTAAGATCAAAAATTGAGGCAAAAATAAATACACATCCATAAAACGGGGCTTAAAACTCATTTTATCACTATTTTTGTGTTGAAAGGAGTTTCATGCTCAACTTTTAAATGTGATGATGTGCCTTCATTGCTTTCTAACAATTGTGTCTTTTTATGTGTTTTTTTGGCCTCCACCTTCAAATTTTATGAACTTCATCCTCAATATTGACTTTTTTTTCTCAAATTTTTTCTACTTTACAAATGCCTTTTCATTCAGGGATGAACTAAGGATAAAGGGTCAAATTAAGGTTCAAAGAATGGGTGACTTTACAGATAACTCGATTATCTTAGATCCATAATCATAAAGGTTATATATCTACTTTTATAATGTTGATCACATTCAAAAATATTACATTTATATTTGTTTGAAATGCAAAGCCTTGAAAACTTTAGTGAACCTTTCATAAATATAGGTTTTCAAGGAAGATTTTTAATTGATTTTCATAATCACATTTTACAATAAACTTCATCAATTTTTTCAAATGTCTTAAGAACTATAATGAAGTTAATAATTGTGAATCATGACATCTAATGTTTTGTTGTCTTATACCCAAACTATTAGTTCCTAACCTTTTGAATCAAGTGAAAGAGTGCAGGTGGAAGTGCAACTAAATCAATATGGATTCTATGTAAAAATTGTTAACTCACACAACTTGCATTATTCAAAGTACAAGATGAAAAAATATAAAAATACGTGTCAACTAACTTTTTATTTACCCACTTGCTTACCTATTATTTGCCTACCTATTGATGTATGTATATATGTTATCAACTTACTTACTATCAACTTGAAACCTACATATCAACATTTTACCTATTATTTATCTACCTACTTGCCTATTATACTATGTGCTACATGGCACAGTTCATGACATGTTATTTGTACAACATGCTTTCATGTTGCATGGGTGTCATTTGAAAGAGCATGGTTGTTCCCCAAAATATCATTTTGTTTGGAGCAACAAATGTAGTGGTCAATTCAAATCTACAAGAATTTGCTATTTTGTTTCTCGGTATCTTTCTTTGACAACTTCCAATGACTTTCCAAATGGTTGTGAAATGATTTGGAATTTTTTTGCAATGGGCCACGAGAAGGGGGAAGTGGATGGGGCCAGGGCTTTACTAAAAAGAAAAGTTTAGAAGGAACATATCAACCTCAAGGACACAAGCTAACAAATGCAGACAAAATTGTCAAGTTCTTGACAACTAAAAATAACAACTACCATGTTGCCCATTCAACTACACACAAAAACACTAACAAATTATTTTGGGATGTAAAGGTTGGTGAGGTGGACAAGTCCAAACCAATCAACTATGAGACAATTTGTGGCAACTGTAATATGCACCAGATACAATCTATACCCAACAAAGACCCCACTTTACTTCAATGTCACAACATTCCATTCTTTTGTGTTGTTTGCATGGATAGGATTCCAAATGGGAGATGTGACAATGAGCATCATGTCCTTGCATGGACATTGAAAAAGCTCATGAATAAAAAAGTATTCTACTCATGAATAAAAAATTTAATTGTATGTTCGTCATAATAAATTAGCTCTTGTTTCATTGGATAGAAATGACATCATTTGTATATTTAGTAATTTATACATGAGATGTTTTTGTTTTGTCTACTAATTACCAAGTTTGAAAACAAATATTAATATCCTTTCTATCTTACAAATTTAATGTTTTGGATTAAGTTGTTGAACTTCAAACTAAGATGTAATCTATTTTCTTTTATTGGGTTGTTGAAACCCATTGTACTTATGGTTGGAACTATTAGTGACATCAAAGGTGAACAATTCATGAAGGTTGGAAAAATTCATTGAGCATGGTGTTATGATCAATGGGGGGGGACTAGACAATGGCATCAAATCTACCCAAAGAAGGCAAGTCAAAGAAACTGCTCAAGTATAACTTATGGAATGTCAAAATATTATATAGTTTTGAAGTGCAAAAATTATGTATAATAGTTGAAGGCACAATACTTCACCTTCAATTGTTCAATCATCATAACAAAACATTTGTTACAATTGATGATTGATATAGGAAGCTTGGATGATGGGAGATCATACACAAGATTTGGGTTAAGATTGAATTTCATCTATTATCAATAGGTGGACAAAAATAGGACACATTCAAGGTACTAGTAGTCGTTGCTAGAACTTATTGTAGATAATCAAATGTGTTGATCATGGTGTCCAAAAATAGAAATGTATTTTGTTGTTGAAGTATAAAATTATTTCATGCTAGTGATGTATTTTTTGCACAATTTGTGCCAATAGAGTGTGACACTTGAATTTGTTGGAATGTTTTAACATTGAAAAGTTTTGAGTGAATTTATGTATTATTTGAAAAATTTCCAACAAAACTAATCATGTTGGAAATTTTTGAGGTCTATTGGAAAGGTTTGTTGCCCAACCAAAGTTATGTAGGAAATTTATTTTGGAAAGTTTTGAAGTTTGTTGGAAAGATCTGTCAATTGCCCCAAGGTTCTATTGGAAAGTCCTATCGGAAATCTCAATTAGACTTAAAATTTTCCAATAGATCCAAAACTTGGGAATACTTGCTTGAGGCAACAATTGCATTTTTTTTTCAAAGCGATTCTCACAACTAAAGTAATTTTGTGTTTAAATTTATCAAAATATATTCTCTGCTACTTGAAATTAAGATTCATATATGTTAAATTCAATTTTCTAAAACAAAACACATGTAAGTGGATGTGCATAAGCAAAATACAAATTTCAATTGTGTTGTTAAAATAATAAATTGTTTTCCAAAAAGTTTGCCCTTAGTATTTGGAACAAGTCAGTTTCATGTCAAGTTGAATTGAATAAGGTAGCCATAAACCAACCCTTTGCAAAAAAATTAAACATGACCAAATCTATTCCAAGATGGTCCAATTTTCTTAACTTCACATAGGTTTCAGCTTGCTATGAATAGTGTACTTAACAACCCCTTGTCCTGATCCCTACTTTGAGCTTTAATGGATACATGTTTCTATAAAACTGAACCCCAACTTTTCTTTGGTTCCTTTGGTTTCGGGGCCCATAAATGCTTGCCCTTGCCCTTGGTGTTTCCTTCTTCCTATTCACAATCAAGTATGGTAGACAATGTTACTGTATTTTTTTACAACTCAAAACTAGAAGCCTTTTTCTTTGGTGGTAATTAAAAAATGTGCAACAAAAGCCTTTTGCTTTTCAAATGAACACTTTGAACGTTCTTTCAGAGCCTTTGCTTGTGGGGAAACTTTTGCAAATGAATATTTAGGTTTTTGTCCACAAACCTCATCTATAGTAGACACCTTGCCATTGGAAATGGGACCAGTAATTTCCCCTTCATTATCTTGTTCATTGTTGTCTATCCTTGTAGTAGACAAAAGAAATTGATCCATAGGCTTTAAAATCCATACATGGGTTACAAGATTAGTGTGTAATTTGGAAAATAGTTGAATAACATTATGAAAAAGGGGTATTTTGTAATTGGCCTTGTAAGTTAGTTTTTGAGTTGCAATGACCATTTATAACTCATCATATTCCTACGTTGCGAAGGTAAAAACATAGTCAAAGGAGCCACCCAATTAAGTGGAAACTCCTTAAAATTGCATTTTGTATGTTTGAAAGATCAAAAGGGAAACATAATAGTTTGGATTGTCATAAAAAAATTTAGAATATTTTTCATTAATTGCAAAGTTTATATGCTTAAAAATTGACACAAATCAAAAATGTTTTTACGTGTTCGAAACATTCAAACCTTGAGAGTGGACAATCTTCATTTTTTTTCAAATATCTTTTTTTTATATCAAATGTGCACCATTCATTTTGAAAATTAAAGAGGATTTTAACATTGATGATTAGAAGGACAAAAGGACTTGAACTAATAAAATTTATCTTTATAACCAATTTGAGCACATTTGGTTCAAATGTGTTCTTGACCCTGAAAATTATGGATTTTGAGAATGTGGCCTTAATAAAAGTTATTGATATTTATGTGATAGAAGGCATGAATGCATAATATATATGATATAAAATCAATTGTAATCAAAACATATTTATATCTAACTTGTAGTATTAAACTAGGTATCCAAAATATGAAATTTTAAATTATAAACAAACACATAAATGACATGTGTCATGTGCAATCCTTGGAAAATGACTTTTACCTTGGTAACCTTGGCTCCTTTGACCGTGTTTTCACCCACAAGTGTTATTGAACAAGTTGCATGAGTTGCAAGAATTGCAACTCACCATATATACAATGCAATTCATTGCAATTCAATTATAATTTAATTATAACAACTCCTTTTCAACTACTATGCAACTCCCTTATGATTACAATCAGAATGTCATGTTGACATCATTTTTCATCCATTCATCAAATTTTAACAAATGGCACTATGAAAAAAAATTGGTGATTTTTTTTTAAATATTGATATCCATAGTCCATTATGATTATTCATTTTAGATGGTCTTAGCTTATGACATGTGGTACAATCAAAGGTCGATATGTGGCATAACAAATATATATAAGTACTTAAATATGATGCACCCTCAAGCTCTTTAATGGATTCAAATGTGAGTCCAAACTGAAGACAATGGAAAAACAAAAAATCGGGGCATGCTCCCTGGCTTGTAGCACTTTGAGGGGTAAAGGGGTGTGCTAGAACTTCGAGATGGGGCTAGGAAGAGTGGCAAGCATCAACTACTCACATGGACCTACACAAAACCAACACAAGGTGGTTAGTGCATAATTGGAGCACTTTTGGTGCTAAGATGAGCCACGGGCAACTCGGACTCACAAGACTCACCACAACCCGGACTTGGGGGAAGCCACCACCTTCCCCCTTATAGTATACTTTGTGCCTCTCCACGAGGCTCACATCCAAATGGCTTTTTGTCCCAAGACTCCCAAGTGGGAGTCCCAAAATTGCTAAAGTTGGGATTTCCATGACTTTGGGGCACCATAACTTTGTGTGCAAACCTCCAATTGAGATAAGGTGTAAAACAAAGTTATAGCCCTTATCAAGAGCTTTTCAACAGTATGTTGCACGGCACCTGCATACAAGGAAATTGGGGCGATTCCCGACTTTTAGTGGTTTGGAGTCAAACTGCCAATTTAACTCCTTGCCCTTCTTTTGGCCATAACTTGTGTTTTAGATGTCCAAATGGGTCATACGAACCCATTTTAGACATCTATGTTTCAATAGCGTTTTAATGGTATGAAGAAATCCTCAAGCCATTGGGTTTTAACCCTTGCAATCACTCTCTGAACATTTGAAAGTCTACCGGGACTCCAACTCCCAACATGGGAGTTCACTTGGGAGTGTGAGGGTTCTTTCCCTCACACTCTTTTACACTCCTGGGGGCATGAAAATGTGACTCCCAGGCTTAGTCTTGGCCCGCACCCTTGTAAGCCCTCTACCTTGGTCGTAAGCCCAAGGCTAAGGTTGCGACAAAATAGGTCAATACATAGCCATAGGTAAATAAGTTGGTAGTTCTTAAATACCAACCTACTTACTTACCTACCTACCTAAGTAGGTAAAAAAATAAGACCTACTTATTTAGATAGGCAAATAAGGAAGTAAAAAAATAGAATACTAGAAAGGTAGGTGAATTAAAGAATAGCCAAATAAATTTTATAATTTTGTTTTGTGTTTTGCCTTTAAGGTTAAGCTTTTATGAGCTCATCCCAAATGGCACATATATTTTAATGTGGGAATGCAAAAGAAGATGTCTCTTTTATATAGTTTGTGAAATGTGATTTTAAAGACATAGGATATGGGTTAAACTTTTTAATTACACCTTAATCACAATAATTGAATTGCAATTACAAAATATTATTAAAATAACAATTGAACGCCAATCACAAAAAATAAGAATAAAATATTTATTAAAATATTTAGCAATTAATTATTTACTTAATTATGAAAAAGTGAAATTTCTAAATCAATTAATTTCACAAATTATTTGAATTAAATTTATTAATTTAAATTAAGGGCTAATAAATTAATCTAGTTTCCAATTCATAGTAATTAAATAAATTAATCCAGAAATTAATATTTAATATTTAGTAAATTATTTTTAAATATTTTATATTAATTATGCCACAAGATGCAACCTTTATGGGTGCCAAGGAGTTATTCATAAAAGAATTGACTATTATCAATTTTGCACTTGTTCATGTAACTTAAAACAATTCTAGGTGTATAAGATAGAATATTTTGATGTACCTTGAATATAAATATTTTTAATTTAATTTATGTAGCATTGGGATCCAATTTGAGGTTTACAAATTCACATTTTATATGGATAGTGAATTAGTAGTATTTTATTAGTGGCCAAGTAATGGCATAATAATAGCCATCCAATTGGAAAATAATGCCAATAATGTGGCCTTATGATGGCACATGTATATGTAACAATTAGTGGCATCCATGTGGCCATGTAGTGGCATAGTTGTGGCCCTATGATGGCACATATATATGTAACAATTAGTGGCATCCATGTGGCCATGTAGTGGCATAGTTGTGGCACAATAGTGGCACAGTAATGGGCGACTAATAGTATAATAATGGTTGTTTAGTGGCAACATAATGGCCAACTAGTTGCATGAACAAACTTCATAGTTGAAAACCAATTTTAAAGTTTGCACCTCATGCATGGTGGGAATGCAGACACATGGCATAATTGCACATATGAAAATTGTACACTAGTTGTTGAAAAGTTGCTCAATGTGTAGCTTGTTTTTATGAATCCTAACTTAGTTGCCCGTTACAACAACAATGCAATTCCTCAAAAAGTTATGTATAAATTATTGTATATGAAACACATTTAAACCTATGGTGCAACTACCATACAACTAGCTTATTTTATGATGTGAAAATTTATTTTTTAAATCAATGTATTTATAAAGTGTAGTTGCATAGGAGTTGCACTTTGGAGGATGTAGTTGCAACACAATTGTATTTGAGTGGTTTTTGAAGTCTAGTTGTAGAGCATAGTGTTAAAAAAATTATATATAGTGGGCTATGTTTGCAAATGATAAACAAAATATCCATAATATAATTTTTAATTACATTAAGAGAATTACCTACTAACCTATGGCCACCACCTCCATTGGACTATTAAAACTTGGATTTAAATTATGAGATAATGGTTTTGTATGCAACAGTAGTTCTATAGTGCATGGTACCACTAGCACAATGTATTTTTCCACCTCCTTTGTAAGTTGACCTCCAACATTTGGCCCCATGTTGATTGTCTATAACATTGAATTTGGCACATCTGCATGCACATAATGTGGATCAAAATGTTATGGCTAACAAAAAAGTTATTAATAGTTGTTGCAAGCATAGCTACAAATATGGATTATTAAGAAGTTCACATTTTCTAATGCAAATTATAACAATCTCCAAAAGAAAAAAAGTATTGTTAATGTGATGTAAAAATTAGAATGTTCTTACTAGAGACTTGTGGCATGCAAACATATTCCATCAAGTGGGAACCTTACCATTGTGGGTTGTGAAAGCCTTCAAGGTTTAGGGTTATAACATTTATAACTTGTGCTTTTAGTGGTGAATTAACCTCATCATGGAGCTTAGGAAAGGAAGGTGGTGTGTTAATTACTTCTCTATTGCAAGACTAGAAGCCCACTGGGCTACTAAGTTTTCCAAGGCATAATTTTTGGCTTCAAAGGTAAGTGGAACCAATTGACCCATATTGAGTATGCTTGAGTTCTGGTATGCTACCTACATGTAAGAACCATAATGACAGATTCAAAATTCAAACAAACTCATAATGGGTGTTGGTAAAGTAAAGTAAACAAAAAATTGATCCACCCAAAATCCAATTAAGAAATGAAATAGTTTTTTATATGGATATAAGAAACTTTATTCAAAATATCTTGAAGTAAAAATATGAAACCATAAGTAAGTACATTTAATTTAGGGGAAGTTGGATATAAATTTTGAATAACTTTAGTTTCATAAAAGTAGGTTGGGTGCAAGCAATGTAAAATAAATAACTCACTACTCTATGTAAAACAAAATTACATGCAACTATGAAAAAGTTTTAATGTATTGAAAGTAAAAAAATAAAATTGTACAATAATTAACATGATGATAATCTTTCATTTTATATTTAATATGGTGAAAAACCCCATCTTGAAAGTAAAATTAAGTATATTTTCTTTTTAAAATTTTACTTTCACAAAATGTTTAATCTTACAAAATGGGTGAGAATATAGAAATAGAAGCCAAAAACCATGTTGAATAGTGGTAAAAACTATGAACCTATTTACAATTTATTTTTTTTGACATTTTAAAATTATGTTAATCATTCCAAGTTGTGTTAAATGACTAATATGAAAGTTGAGGAATTCAAATTAAATTTTCATTAAATTAAATTCTAGGTTTTGGTTTAAATATGACATTTGAACTTGAATATGTGTTGTGTCAGATGTGGTTAATTTTACAAAGGACTAGGTAAAGGACTATTGTAATAACATAGTTTTGATGGTAAAAAAATCTAGATGATAACAACCTATTACCCTAGTTCAAAAAGCACTCACAATTTAAAAGATATGGAATTTTAAAATTTTAAAAATTCAAAGTATTTTTCAAAATTTTTGAATTTCAAGAGTCCTTTACCACATGTAAATGGGGTGTAATATGCATGACATACAAAAGAAAGTTGTATTTTATGATATTAAAAAAAAATTAAATTAGTTAACATATTTTGGTATGATTCAAAATTATGATAAAATTTCAAGCTAAAATGTAGAATCTGTCAAAATTTACACACTTTGAAAAATTCATATTTATTCAACAATTATTAACACAAAAAATGTGATCTATTGGGGCAACTATATGTGTTTTTAATAACAAGTTGCAAAAGATTTCATTCAAAATCTTTCATATGAAAAAGTGAAAAAGGATTAAAAAGGACTCACAGTCCTTTTGTAAAGTAATCTCTTTGACTCTTATCTACATACTTACACCCAAATGGGTTACATACAGATAAAATATTGATTTTTCTAGAAATTTCAACTTAGTGAACCCTAAAAGATACTTATGTTTTATCAAATTATGGATGTTATAATCATAATATATCAAAATTTTAATATGAAGTAGGTTTGAACATCATTTTGACTGAGTTAGTTTCAAACATACTTTCAACTTATTTTTATGATACCAAAGTTGTTCAAACTTTGTATCCAACTTTCCATAAACTAAGTGTAGTGACCTATGGTTTTATATTTCTACTTCAAGATATTTTGAATTTACTTTTTTATGTCCGTATAAAAAAATCATTTTTTAATTAGATTTTGGGTGGACTACTTTTTTTGGTTTACTTTACCTTGCCGACACCCAATTGAAAGTACATTTGAAACTAATAAGGTCAAAATGGTGTTCAAACCTACTTCATATTAAAATTTTGATATATTATGATTATAGCATGCATAATTTGACAATACATAAATATTTTTTATGTCCCCATTAACTTGATTTTATTTATTCTTAAATTTCATTTACAAGTAACTCATTTTGTAAAATTGGACATCTTGTGCAAGTAGAAACATTTTTTAAAAATTCTACTTCATTCTACTTTCAAGATGGGGTTTTTCAACATTTTAAATATATCATCGTATTAATTATTGTATAAAATATAATTTTTACTTTCAATACATTAAAACTTTTTCATGGCTACTTATAAGTTTTTTTTGACATAAAGTAGTGAACTATCTACTTTACCTTGCTTGCATTCTAATGTATGGAAAGAAAAAACAAGTTCAATGGTCCTTGCTTCAAATATGCCTAAACACTTCAAACTTACAACTAGACAATTGTATGCATGTATCAAACAATTGCTCTTGTTAAGCTCCCAAATTCGTGTTGCAAATTGTAGTCCATTGCTTTTCACAATCACCACAAACATTATGGTGCACCAAAAGCACTATAAAATTGATTGGTGTTTTAATTAAATTTTGGCCAAAGCACAATAAACCACAAAACTACTTTTGATTTGCATCCAAAATAGTACAAATGAAAGAGGTGCTTACCATAAGCATTGATAGCACTAGCACTCATATGATTACCCTTAACATCCAAAGCACTACAAAACAAAGAGGTGTTTTTCAAAAGAACTAACACTACAAGAAAACAAGGTTTTTTTATTACCCAAGGGTAAAAACATGGTTAGATGGTTCAAATTTGGCATTTGATAATTCACTTTTTGGATGGACTAACCTTTTTTCTTTTTTAAAAAAAATTGCTTATCGTAGGATAGTTAATATGTTAATTTGAACATTTTCCAAAGCTAGTCCCTTCACTACTAGAAATTTTGGGTTTTGCAACTGTCGTTTGTAACTAAAATTCAGTTGCATGTGACACATGCAACTACAAATTGGTGTAGTTGCCTAAGACAAGTTGCACAAGACATTCAGTTGCATGTGACACTACGTATGCAACATGTATATACGATGCTAATATACATGTTCATTCATACATACTAATCTAAATTAGTTGCACCTTATGTGCAACTCTCCTTGCAACTATAATGTAACTAATAAAAATATGACATATGTTTAAAAATTGGACAACTAACTTGTGGACACATGTCAATATTTAATTATTTTTATATTTTCAAAATAAAAAATTCCTTGGATTAATTTCAATCATTAAAGTTTCTGCCATTATGATGATGACACGTAGCACACCATGGAACCTTCATTGACCATTTGACACATGTCCTCTTTAAAACACTAATTATATGATGACATGTGGCAATTAAGGCCCACCTTTTTTTAATTTAAAAATATTAATTAATGAAATTTAAATCGTCCAATTTATGGCTAATAAAATGTTGACACATGTTACCTAAGTAGGTAGGTAAATGTTAAACCTTATTAAGTAAGTAGGTTTATTTAGGTATGTAAATAGGTTGAACATAGCTAGGTTTGGGCTATATAGGTACAATTAGAATAATCCGATTTTATTTTTAAAATTAACCATTTCATAAAGGTCAAGTTGTATTTATTTACTCATCCCCAATGGCACTTGGTGTTTTGTTATTGCAAAGGTAATGCTCCTAGTTATATACTGAAGCAAATAGAATTGGAAGCCAAAGGATATGGGATAAAAAATTCCATTGCAAACTTCATGAACCAACTTAGTTACACATTAGATGCAACTAATGTATTAGAGTATAGCAACCAAGGGAGGGTTTTTTTGCTTTTGGTGTCCAAACAAAACTTGAAGCCTTCCTCTTGGCACATCTAATACATTAAGAATCATTGGAAAAAAATAGAAATGAGAAAGTTATGGCCCCCCAAAGTAAAGGGGGTAAAAAACTCAGAAAAAAACCATTGAACATTACAAAGGTTAATTCTTAGACACCCAGAAAGTTCCTTTTATGTTTTTTTTTTCTATTAAAGTTCAAACATGATTTGTAGAACTTCAGATGGCGATCCTGTAGCATTTTAAATCGTTTAAAATGAATACGAAATAAGAAAGTTATGAGGTTTGAAAATAGGAAGGGTCCAAAGAAAAGAAAAACAAAACGTTTTGTAACTTGGAAACTTATTTTTCTTAATTTTCTTCTTGTTAATTTTTCATTATTCCTTTTCTTTTGCACTTCAAAGATGATTGTAAAATATTTTTAATAATTATGATTACTTAATGAAAATATGGTTTTAACATTATTATATAACTTAAACTAGTAATTAGCTTAAGATGTTTGTGTACTTGTAGGTTAATTTGTGTAGCCTACTTACATTAATATTTTAACATAAATAATAAAATTTAAATATATAATACCTATTGATATTATATATATAATTGATTATCATTATAATTATAATAAACATTTAATTGATAATTATGAATATTTATTATAAATTTTAATATTATCCTATTAATTGATTCTGAATAATGTTTTTGTTTAATCAAATTTACATTTTCTGAAAAAGATTCCAAATAGAATAAAATCCAAAAGTTTTACTTGTAGAAAAAAATATTTAAATATATTTGACAAATAAAATTTTAAAACTTGTAATATATATTTAAACCATGGTTTAATTTAACTTAATTTAATTTAATATAATTTAGTTTAGCCATAAATATTTTAGCCTAATTTAATTTAACCATAATTGGTTTGGCCTAATTTAATTTAGCCACATTTATTTCATGTTAATTTAATTTAGCTTAATCTATTTTAACCATAAATAATTTAGCCATAAATATTTTGGCTTAACTTGATTTAACCATAATTAATTTAGCCTAATAAATTTAGCCATGGTTATTTTAGCTTAGGTTAGTTTAGGTTAGCCTAAGTTAGTATGGGGTTAACTTTAGTACTAGAGGCACATAATATTATTATACATAGCCTATGTAGATATATCAAATATAATAATTTAAGTATGTATAAGTTTAGGCCATCATTTTTATGACATGTGTCCATGTTATACACAGTTAGTTGCACACACAACTATATAGCTGAAAAATTATACAATACCAAATTTATAGTTGTAAACATGACCAAGATAGTTGCAAACGACAACTAGTTGCATGCCAGTTGCATAGTGACTACTTGCAAACGATAGGATTTCTAGTTGTGTTTTGATGCAAACGCAAGTTTTTTTTCAAAATTAGGCCTACGTTTTTAGAATTTACACTACGCATGAACATTGCATGCGCTAAAACTTTGCGTCATTTTTATCACACTTTTCTTTTTGATTTTACCATCATGATTAACGTTTTTTATACCACTCGTGGTAAATTGTGGAGAAACAACTTGTGTTTTACATGATTGTTTGTTTGGGGTGAAAGCACACTAAGGTGGAATACTTTCTAACATATGTGGAATCCATACTAGTGTTAAAATAAAAGTCCATGTTACATTATAGCAAAATACATCATATTGCACAAGTCATATGGTAAGGTTAAACAATTTTTTTTTACTTTTAAACTTGATAAATGGTAGATAATTGTATCAAAAATTTACATTTAAAAAACGAGAAGTTGAATTATTAATTCAAATGAAAAAAATATTATTAAAAAAATCCATATTTCATTATATATTTCAATTTATGATTTTCAAAACCTTTCAAAATTGTCTTCTTTTGTATCAATGCATCACATTTCTCCCCATGTAAAAACATTCATTCAATTAAGCATTTTAGTAAATTTAATGAATCCATAATCATATGATATGGATTGTGATGTAGGGTTTTTGGTATTTCAAAAGTCCAACATGTTATGGTAACTCAAAATCTATTCATGAAATTCACATACTATTCATTTATGTTTTGTTCCATGGCCAATGATTGATAATCCAACAAGCTATGACATGATTATATATTCCACCTTAGTGTGCTTTCACCCTCTGGATATTTTACAAGTATGTTTCAAGCAAGTAGAAGCAAGTTGAGTGGGTAGTCACAAGGTCAAGATCTTAATAAACTAGATAATGGCAAGAGGTTCAAGGTAAAACAAGGAGGGTTGAAGTTTAAAGGTCTTGCAAATGTATCTTTTGTATGAGAAAGTTCCACAAATAATAGCTCATGGTTTTGAGTTCATTAGTCCACAACAATTTGCTAAGGTCTACAACTTGAATAATCATGGTTGATGCCCAAAATTTTTGAAGGTTTTTAAAGATCTAAAAGAATTTGAAGTCAAAACACTCTTCAGTTTGCCTATCAATAAGAACGGGTAAAAAGTACATGGCGTATGTGTTCCCAAGCTTATAGTTCTCATAAAAAACCTTTGGATGATTATTCACTAGAAGACATGGCTACCAACATTTTGGTTGATTCCACTTGCCATGGCTCCAAGAATAACTTATGAGAGGAAAGTCGATACTATCATGAACTAGGCTTTATTTGCAACATGGATGAAGAAAAAACAGGTTTGTAGATTATTAGTGAAAAGAGATTCTTTAGGTTCAATTTAAGGCTTCAATTTTGAGGAAGAAGAAGGAAATTTTGGTTCAAAGGGAAAGTCAATGGAAGACAAGGTTGCAAACAAGGTTACAACTGCTCCAATTGAACTTGAGCCTGCAATGGACACAAATCAAATGTTGGAATATTGTGCTTCTTTTTGAAGTCAATGGCCAAAAGCGGAACACATGTTAAATGAGTTGCTACAAAATTAACTTGAGGTTGACAAGGATTTCCTAACTCATAAAACACAAATGGAAGATAGGCAAAAAAGTTGGAAGGTGGCAAAGGAAGCATTATCAAAATTATTATTTCATGTTCAAGAATTGAAGGTAACCATTGAAAAGTAGAAAGTTGAATGGGACACTATCCAAGACAACAACTTCAATGTCAAAGGTGTAAACATTGCACATTCAAAAAGTGCACCCACAAGGGATGTAGTTAAGGTTTCAGAGACCAAAACCTCTGAGTTATTGGTAGCCCTAAAAAATTTCGAATCTAAGGAGTTTTAGACTTCCAAGAAAGCAAACATGCAAAAAAATGTATGTGATGCATTTAAAGAGTGAGTTGTCAAAGGTGAAGCTATACACGCTTGCCTTGGAAAAATATTTGATAATAGATAAGGAAATTCAACAAGCAAGAAATAAATTTGAAAACTTGAAATGGCAATGGTGTGCTTTAGAAGCACACAACAAGGTGATTAAACATGGAAAAGGGGGCTTTCTTTTCCACCTTAAACCTCTTTTTTTTCTTAGAGTTGGCTTGGATTCAAACGACCTACATGAGCAATGTTCAAATTTTTTTGTGATTATCATACCATGTGCATTTATGTGGTAGGAAGTTCCCACATGTATGGGATTGCTAACTAACTTCTTGCACACACATGAATCATTCATGGTGTGTTATAGCACATTTTTCAGTTTTCACCAAGAATTTAATGAAGGATTGTAATCAAGAGATGCATCCAAATTGGTGGCAAGGTTTTAGGATTTCAAAACCAAATGAGAAGGTGGACAGTTGGTGTGACCCATACCAACATAGCCATGTGTGGTAGTCTCAACTTTTAAGAGTTGCATCAAGGATATTCGAGTGTGGTAAGGTTATTAGGGGTTTTTAGTAACTTCATGTCAAAATATGGAATGATGAATGTGCATGGTTGCATGGGGGGGGTTGTCTTCTTTTCTAAAATACAATATTGGATGAATAAGGTGTTGGGTTAGTTATTTTCTTCAACATAAAGCTAGTAATCATAGTTTTAGAACCTTAGTTGCATAATTCGGGGTGAGAAATCTTTAAAAGGTTAGGGTTAGAAACAAACACCAAAATTTGTAATGTTTAACAAAACATTGGTATTTTTATAATATTTAGTGGGTAGCAAGGATGTTTGAGATTCATGAAGCAGTTGAGCGGGTGTCAATGAAAGGTCGAATGGAGATAAAATAATCTTCAAGCCTTATAGGCATAAGATTGATTTTAAACAACTTAACGATTAAATAAATAGTGTGATAGGGTGGCAATGTAGTAAGAATTTCATAATGAATGAAACATTTATTCAGATTATGGATAAGTTCAACGAAGAGTTGCAATTACATGTTGAGTCCTGGGCTATGCCATAGTGATAATTCATAATTGCAGGAAATCTAGGATGCGTCAAATGGTGCAAACTAAGTAGTCCACCTTGCTATTAAAAAATAATCAATGAATCAAACCGTGTAACCAACAATAGTGTCCAACGCTAGGAATTGAAAACCATGCGAAGATAGAAGTGTTTTCAATTTTGTAACAACCTTCACATACGGTTTCAAGTTCATCACCAAAAGTGGGGTCGACTTGCAACAAAATCACTAGGGTGTGAGAGTTTGGAGGAATGTAATACTACCAAGTTCAAAGGGGTTCAACTTCAAAACAAGTGTGCACCTCTCGTGGTTCGGGATCTTCATCACAAGGATGTTGCGTTAATGTCAAATCTAGATATGATTCTCGAGGCGATTTTTCATTCACTTATGAACTTGAGGCTCGTAAAATGTGGCCATATGCGACGCCATAATTTCAAGGAAAAGAAAAGAAATCTTCAATCTTCAATCAAATTGACAATGAAGGTGTGCAAGACTTGTTACATTGAGATGCGTGGTTGTAATTTATAAGTTAAGGAAAAGGAAAAAAATGCGTAAGTCATGGCCTAGAACCATGGTAAAGTAAAACCTTAAGATCAAAGGAAAAAATGAAGGTTCAATTAAAATTTGTTGGGGGGGGAATAGGAAGATGTCAAAAGGTGCTTCTCCTTTTCCTTCCATTGGCCACCAAACATTGGAACCTTTCAAGGGCCACCAAGCACTGGAACCTTTCAAGGGCACCAAACATTGGAACCTTTCAAGGGCACCAAACATTGGAACCTTTCAAGGGCACCAAACATTGGAACCTTTCAAGGGCACCAAACACTGGAACCTTCCATTGGCCACCAAGCATTGGGATTTTTCAAGGGCCACCAAATAATGGAACCTTCCATTGGCCATTGAGTTGGGATCTTCCTTCACCTCCTTCCTTCTCCTTATCTTTAAAGGGCGAATTCGGATCATTTAGGGCTTTCTTTTTTCAACATAATTTTCGATTTGAATCTTGATAATATTTGTTTTTACAACTTTCCTTGGAAAAAGAAAAATGATTAGTCTTAATAGATGGTGGAAAAAGGGAGAATAGATTGAATGATTGTAGTACTTTTGAAAGAATGGAAGTGAATAAGGATAGTGTTGGGAGCTTGAAATCTTGGAGAGTTTCACAAACCCTCTCGAATTTAATAGCATAACTTCTTATTAATTTGGGTGTAAAACTTGGAATTTGATAGGCAAATGCGCCTTGTAGCTAACTTTTTAATGAGCTAAAACAAGTTAGATTTGAATAACGTATGCGATAGGAATAATATTTTAAGTGGCTAGTGGTTTGCAACCAAATTCAATTTTCTACCTTCGTAAAACCCTCTTAGGTTTGGTAATACAACTTATTATTGGTTTAGGTGTAGAGCTTGAAATTTGGTAGGTAGATGTGTCTTGTAGCTAACTTTCTAATGAGTTAAAGCAAATTAGATTAGGATAATGTATATGATAGGAATAATATTTTAAATGATTAAAGGTCTACTACCAAGTTGAACATGGTGTTGAATCTTTCAAAGTTGGTTTAAATGAAAGAAAATTTAACATAAAATTCTAGGGTTTAGAGTGTTTGAGCTTGAAAAATATAGTTATTAATTCTAAATCGTAAATGATGCATAAGAGGCAAGCTATTTGGTTTCAACTACAAACACAATTTAACATCTAGAAATACATTTTGCATTTTTTTTTCACCAATAGCATATGTACTTTCAAGTATAGTCACCTCATAGAACCGGAGTAGAAGGTCAGAAAATCACCTCACAATTAGGGTGCATGGAAATGAAAAAATAATCATCAATGTTATGATGATTTGAAGCATAACAAAATGAACACATGAGGTAAGTTTCCTTCAAATCACAAGTTTTTATTTGATTTTGTATTTTTTTGGTCTCTTTGTGTTTGTTCAAAAAATGTAGAACTTGATTTTTTTGTGTAATTTGTGTAGTTTCAGACTTTAGTGTATTAGTTGTTTAGAAAGGAAATAAGGCATAACTATGGGCACAAAACATCCATGTGCTTCTAGAACCCATATGGATAGTTAAGGTTTAATAATGTGCTTTTAACTTGAGATCCATATGTTCATAGAAGTATTATGGGACTTCATGATGTAGTTTAATGTGGTCAGATTTCTACAATACAATACATGGAATTTAACTTTATTAGAATGTAAAGTTACAAGAGCATTTGGGAGCCATATGTATTTTTGTGCACTTCATGTTCAAATATTAAATATAATGTGACTTTGTGTTGTATTGTATAGGTTAGTGAAAGGACTTCTGTGGATTGCAATTTTAGTTTTTATGGACTTAGAATATATCCAGTCCATAAGAGTTCTTTTAAGTGGATTATTTAGACTCATCGTAGTTAGCCATGAAGAATTTGTGTACTTTGACTAATGCATGGTTCAAGTCCAAGTTTGTATGTGAGTACTTTGATGGAGTTCAAGTCCATCATTTCCCACTTTGATTAAATTCATGATGTGTAATTGTGACTTTGTGTACAATCAAGTCAATTGTGGTTCTTTGGACTCAAAATACTTAACATAGGCATATTTGTGTACTCAGAGTCCACTTCAAACTCAAATCTAGTTTTGTATGTGATTATTTTGATGGAATTCAAGTCCATCATTTCTCCACTTTGTCCATGCATAGTGTACATTTGTGTATTCCAGCCACCATGTGTGTAGTCTTACTCCACAATTTTCAAAAGCTTCATGGAAATTGTGGATTCAAGTGTGGTAGAATCCATGAAGTGGACTTATTTGATGTTCATGCAAATTTGGAGCATACAATATAACTAACTACATGGATATTTTGTGGATAACAAAAATTCATACATATATGCCATGGATTGGATGGTTTGAAGGACTTTAAATTGTTCCTTATGATATATTTTGATAATCACAAACTAATTGATATTAACTATCACTAACAGAAAATCCCCCCTTTTGTAACTATTTTTTCAACTATTGTTCAACTAAAAACTAAGTTGAAAACTACACATATAATTGTAATTTATTTTTTGCAACTAGGAAATATTTTTTGCAATTGCTAACCAGTAATGTCAAAAAGTACAAGTCAAGAGTGAAATTACAATCAAAAGTGTATGCCACTTGTCAACACCACAACAACAACCACTATATGCCACTACTTACCAATTTAAGTGAAAATTGTTCTACCAATATAGTCAAAGGATGTTGTCAACTGCATTTGACTAATGGATGAACTTCATCTACTAATTAAACATGACATTAGCCAAAAATATAATTACAATTTCAACTAGGTTGCAACTATGTAAATTGAACATTTTAACTATGTTACAACAATGTAAATTGAACATTTGGCCATTGGTTTGGCGACACATGGCATGTTGACAATGTTAGCATGTGGCACATTCATAAAATGTGGGGACAACACATAGTTAAATGACACGTGGCATGCTCACAAATTTTGGGGTCAATAAATAGTTAAATGACACGTGGCACATCCACATCAAAAGTTTAGGCCACATGGTGCCTAAAAATAGGCTAGTTCTAAACCTAGGCACCTAGGTTAAACCTAAACATAGGCCATTTAATCTAGGCTTAAATTAGGGCTAGATCTAAGCACCTATGTTAGGCCTAATCCTAAACCACATGGCAATTAAGAAATGAAGTCCTATTTCATTTGGTTTAGCCTTTAAGGTTGAACCTTTTTGATTGGCTCATCCCAAATGGCTATTAGATTTTCATGTTTATTTTGTTTTCCAATAATCTTAGTGCACTCCTTTATATAATTTGGATTCATGGAATAGAAACCAAATAGTATGGGATAAAAGTTTTAATTATAACCTAGGGAAAACACACCTATCACTGAACATTTAACGATATTGAATCATTATAACTCTCTTGTCCATGGTTTGTTTCTTTTGAATTTAAAGCAATATTGTAATCCTCCACCTAGCATATCCAAATCTGTAAAAAAAAAAAATTGACTTTTCACTTTAAACAAGTTTTATAAATTTTGAGATAGCACATTTGTAGCCTTTGAGATTGTTCAAAATGAATAAAAAATGAGCAAGATATAGTTGTTAAAAGTAAAGGGGGTCTAGAAACAAAATTTGAAACAAAATATCACTCTTTTTCTTCCTGCATTCTTTGCTTTGTTCCTTTGCTTTTGAGGTTCAAAAAACATTTGTAACTTTTTGTTTTGCACTTCCAATGACATAAAAAACATTCAATTTGGTGTTGAAATGAAGGAAAACTTGAAAGTGTTCGATGATAGAATACCATTTACTATCTACCCTAATTGTAACCTAGTTGCAACTTAATTACAACTCAAATAGTTGTAATCTAGTTGTACAAGTTAGTCTAAGCTTAATTAAGCATGGACTTAAACTAATAATCTACCTTGCCTAGGTCTAGCTACTTACCTTAATTACTTATAATAATTATTCATCAACTATTTTTAACTATATAGTTGTATAATTAAACAATTAAACACAATATCATCATTTATTAAAGAATATGGTGATTAGCTTTTTTGTTGAAAAATCAGCAATTAAATTTAAGAATTAACTCAAATATAAAAATTCAATAATAAAATTTATATGATATTTTAATTACAATAATCATTATAATGTTGTGATAAATTATAATTGACTACAATTACAACAATAACATTAATAATAATATCGTAGCTAATAATTAAGTTAGGTTAGTTATTTAACTATTTTTATTTGTATTTTTATTTAACTTGTTGGAACTATTAAATGACCTAGTAGAATAAATATTTTTAAAAATAATTATAGTATAGTAGTGTTAAATAAAAATAATTTGTGGAATTATATGATAATTTATTAAATATATTTATTAATTACTCTAAAAAGTATTATAATTTAACCATAAATACATAAGTAAGTATTTTAATAGGTGAAAAAATTACATATGTATTGAACATACACATTATTAAGTTGACTTATATTTTAGAATTTCGTTAAAATTTATTTTCAAATTAAAGTGTAATATTTATATGCACAAAAAAATTCACCATACATGTAATCATTCATGGATACAAAAAATGTTTGCATGTACCTTAATACTTAATGAATCTTAATTGCAATCTTTAAAATATTTTAAGACATCATATGTATAAAAATAAATAAACATTAAAGTTCCAAAAAATTATGAATTATGTATCATTACTTGATCTGTTTTAAATTAACATTTGATTTACAAAGAAATAATAAATTACATATATTGAATTTACATTATTACCAACTCATATTTCAAAATTTCCTTAAATTTTATTTTGAAATTAAATTTTTATATTTATATCCACCAAAAAAAATTGCATAATGCATAAGCATTCATTTCCACAAATAAAATTTACATGTAGTTTAATGTTTAATGAATTTTTATTGCAATTTAAAGAAAATATTGAGATATCATGTCTATAAAGATTAACAAACATTAAAGTTCAACAAAAAATATTAATTATGTATCATTATTTGATATGTTGTAAACTAAAATCCAATGTACATATAAATAATAATTAGGTGTATTGAACATGCACATTATTACAAATTTATATTCCAGAAATTCCTTAAATTTCCTTCAATCAAATTTTATTATTTGTGTGCACAAAAAAATTTGCATCATACATAACCATTCATTTTATACAACCAAATTACTTCATATAATGCTATTGTTATCTTTGAAAACCTAACAATGAATAGGGGTGCATTGACTTGGGTTGAAATGTTTTGGAACTACAATGCAAAGGTTATTGATTACTCAACCATTTTCTTAATAAAAATTAATAAAATCATGAATAGAAATTTACTCGAATCCAAAGGTGTACTTGGTGTTGTTGGAAAATAATTGTTAAGTTAGATTTGATGAAATTTATTTCATAATTTTCATATTTAAGGTGTGGAAGATATTGAATTTTGAATGAGTTTTGTTGTTGAAAATTCAAACAAATTACAACAAATTGGGTTTAGAAAGGAAAATGAGTTGAGTGTGTTCACATTTGGGGCCAATAACACATGTATGTTACCTTATTTATCCATGAAAGAAGGTAATTTGTTTTGTTTTGTCATAATAATATTTCCCAAACCACGGTGTCTTAGGTTATGTTCTGGAACTTATCATCAAAAAGCTCTCAATGAATATTGGTGCAACATTTTGGTTTAGAATGTTTGGAGCTACAATGTGGAATCTATTGATTATTGAACCATTTTTTCATTGAATTTTTTGAAAAACCAAGATGGAACTTGGGGGTGTTCTTGGTATTATTGGAAAGGGGTATTATTGAACTTATTGGAAAGTTCTCAATGAATAGGGGTGCAACGACTTGGTTTAGAATGTTTGGAGCTACAATGTCGAATCTATTGATTATTGAACCATTTTTTCATTGAATTTTTTGAAAAACCAAGATTGAAAACTATATTGGAACTTGGGGGCGTTCTTGGTATTATTGGAAAGCCTTCACCAAGTTTGATTAATAAAGTTGATTTCGTAATTTTGAGACCTAAAATGTGAACAATATTATTGAATTTTTGGTGGGTACATATTGTTGTTGGAAATTCAAACAAATTGCAAAAAGGGGTTTGGAAGGAAAAT
>Ga0116231_10003279_pt1 | contig 33754 bp, 17 predicted proteins | sample S1TSphgellanicum_2_FD_89695 | JGI IMG/M metagenome (GOLD analysis project Ga0116231, IMG submission 89695) | Host-associated microbial communities from peat moss isolated from Minnesota, USA - S1T2_Fd - Sphagnum magellanicum MG | ecosystem: Host-associated > Plants > Peat moss > Unclassified... | reverse complement strand
GGGGGGGTGGGGAGGGGGGACATGCCGGCTCAAGAAAACCATTATATGTAATGACAATATATAAAGAAAAATAACAGATACATAGGTAATTATATTCCTTACTCAAGGTGGAATTTTTCTTTAGAATTTTTAATTAAAACAAGGATATGAACAAATGCCCAAAAACACAGTGTGGACATCAATATGAAAAGGACCTCCTCCTCAATGTTTTTTCTAGCAATTTTGTGATGTAGTTTAAGGTGGGGACCATCAATAGGTAAATTAGCCAAATTTGGCTATAATTAAATTATTAAGTTGAAAAAATCTAAGCATCCTTCTATGTTGCTGGCTAGCTACTTGCACATGATATGAAAATCTGGCAAATTTTCTGATTATTTTCAAATTATGGCCAAAGGCCCAAAGTCGCCATATTTCAAAGGAAAAAAAAAAAGAGCCATCCAGTTCAACGACCAGCTTCTATTTTTGGTGCTGGGTCACACCAGCCTGTTGGTAGCTGTTACCAAAGGCCACAGTGAACCAGCACCCACCAGTGCACCATGGAGGATGAATGGCAAGTGGTCAGGAAACAGTTTTCTGTTGAGTTCCAGTTCATTATCTAAACATGGTGGTTGGTTCAGTTGCTTTTTGTTTTCTACCTACCTACTAAGAACAGCCCCACAAGCAGGTTGCTAGTAAGCAGGTAGGTAGTAAAAACAGCCCTTACCCAAGTGTAAACTGTCTACATATTTACCTAGTAGTCACCTATTTTCCTACCTATCTACCTACAGAGGAGACCTATTTGTTACAAAATTGATTACCAAGGTGAAACCAAATATTTACTCAGTTGAGGTTCATCCACAGCTGAGTAATAATGGGCATCCAGTGGACGGTGCATACCAGCTGGTACTGACTGGTGTTGGGTACTCTTGAAAACTTTCATAGCAGTCTGGTCCTGGTATATTGAGTCCAAAACTGATTTTTGGCTACTGTGAAGCAGGAGGATACCTGGTATTGAGACTCATATAAAATTGGTACAAGGTTGGTATTACCCTCAAGTCCTTATCAGGTTGGTGTATGTATAAGGTTGGTGGTATTGCCTCAGCTCATACCAGATTGGTAGGGTACTGGCTACCAGTGTTGGTAGTTGATAAGAGTGTTGGGTGTTTGCTTCCTGGTTTTGGGTACTTAAAAAAACTCTTTCATAGCAGTCTGGTCCTCTGTATTGAGTCCAAAACAGATTTTTGGCTCCTGTGTGAAACAGGATGATACCTGGTGTTGTGAATCATATAAAATTGGTACAAGGTTGGTATTACCTCAGGTCCTTATCATGTTGGTGTACATTTAACGTTGTTATTATGTTCAGCTCATACCAGATTGGTAGGGTCCTTGCTACCGGTGTTGATACTTGATAACATTGTGTTTGGTGGTTCTTTACTTTTATGAAGAACCTCCAGTTCTAAAAAACTGAAACAGTTTCAATTCCACACATAAATGAAATCAGGAATCCAATTCTGAGTTTGATTCTTCAAATTTTATTTATTTATTATTTTGATTTTGATTTAATTTTTTTGATTTTGAACATCAGACCTAGTTTTGGTTTGATTTCGGGTTACTCAGATTGGAACCATTGGAACTGCTGATTAGTCCTCAGTTCTTGTCCTTTTTTCAATGCTGGTTCTAGTTCCACACATAAATATGTAGAACCTGGAATCTAGATATGGGTTCAGTTCTTTAAAATAAACCTGTTGTGATTCCAGTTCCAAAAATCAAACCCAATCCCAGTTCTGGAGGGTTTAGTTTTACAACTGGTTGAGACTGGAGGAGAGAGGTGACTGAAGTTGTGAATGTGATTTATATGCTTCTTTCAAATGAAGGTATGGGCTGCTTACAAATGGGATTCCATATTAAAGTTCTAAAAGCCAAAATGACTACCAAAAAGCAAATTTATTTTTCTTTTGAATTTTTTTCAGTTTTACAAAAAAAAAGGGGAAATTTTGGATTTTTCTTTCTAGTGTAAATTTTACTATTTTTTTGGAGAACTTTGCCAAATTTTAGATATCTGAAAATTGAAAAAAGAGAAAAAAAGAACCCTGACCAAGAGGTTGTTACCCACTTCATTATTGGAGATGACCACAAATGTACAAAGGACCCCACCCAAGGGCTTTGGGGCTAAGGTTTCATTTATGTGATATTAGCTCTCAAGGTGACTCCACTTTGTCATTCATTTTTCAGCTCTCAAATGCACTTGAGAACTGCTTTCTAGTAATATGATTGTTGCATGTGCCACCTTGGGTGGTACACTAATTATACTTTCTCACTCTCTCTAGTGTGCTCAAGTTAGACCTGTAAATAGTTGTACCATAAGTGTTAAAAAATTATAAAGTAAGTGATATCCTAACAAAAAAGAACAATAAATGCTCAATTCCATTGCTTTCTTCATTTCATTATTTTATTCGCCTTGCCTACCAAGGCAAGGATATTGTGTTTAGATTCATTATAGAGTATAGTAGCTTCAGGGATTTTGACCCCTAGGTAATAATAGGTCTATTTTTATATGAGGATTTTTGAAAGATCATATTTTGGCTTGTGTTGAAACTTGAGATTAGTTATAGAGTTATAATATTTTGAAGGGTTTTGGTTTCTTTTAAAGGATTTTTTGAAGATTATATTCTTGCATGGTGAAATATTTGAGTTTCCATAATTCTTCTTTTGCCTTAAGATCCTTTTTAATGTAAATGGCAAGGCCACAGTGTGACACACCCCTTGTTTAATATTTTTTTCCCAAAATATTTTATTCCCAATCTGAGTTTTAGGGCAGTGCAACTGAGAACTGTCCAATGCAGAAGAACCAACCATGTTGCCATTTTCTACACACCTCTCAAATGAGTCAAGTAATAATTAAATTGTTCCCTTTCTTTCAAGCTACATTTCCTGAGGGGGGAATAAAATAAATGACTCTCCCCAGAAAACTAAAAAAGTAAACGGAACATCATGCACTTGCAGACCAGTCAGAGCCAACAGGTTTCCAAGAAGGTGACAAATGGCAAAATGGGCAACACCATCGTCTCTCACACTGCCAGACAGAAATGTTTGCAAAGTACGGCAACCATGATATAGATGTAAATGGGGGGGTAGTAAAACATGAACATCATGCACTTCCAGACCAGTCAGAACCAACAGGTTTTGAGGAGGGCAACAAATGGCAAAATGGGCAACACCCTCCTCTCACACTAATGGACAGAAACATTTGCAAAGTAGGGCAACCATGATATAGAGAAGTGGGTGTATACAAGGGGGGGCAAGTGTAAACCAAAGTAAAACAGGAACATCATGCACTTCCCAACCAGTCAGAGCCAACAGGTCATGAGGAAGGCAACAAATGGCAAAAATCAGCAACACCCTAAACCCACACTGCTGAATAGAAATCGTTTGCAAAGTATGGCAACTGACCGTGATATAGAAAAGTGGGTGTAAACAGGGCGGGGGAGGGGGGGGGGAGGGGAGTGTAAACCAAAGGAAAACATAAACAGCATGGCCAACATCATGGCACTTCCAGACCAGTCAGAGACAACAGGTTTTGAGGAAGGTGACAAATGGCAAAGCGCGTAGCAACACCATAGTTCTGAGCCTTGTCGAACACAAATCTTTTGCAAGTACGGCAACAACCCATGATGATGTAAGAGAAGAAGTGCATGATACAATGAAGTGGGGTAAACACCGCAAAAGTGTGTAAAATAAATAAAAAGTAAAGACGGCATGCAGCTCGTTGGAGGAACGGTTTGTAAACGGCCAAAATTGTTGGCCGACAATAACTGCAAATGTTTGCCTTCATCACATGAAAAAGCTTTGGTTGTCAGATTGGAAAATGAGTTAAAACTGCAAACCAAAGACTGGGCTTGCTGGCTGGCTGGCAGTGGTGTGGTTGGCAGGATGCTCCTGTTGTTGTTGTTGGTTCCTCTTCTTCTTCTTTACCACTGGAGCTGCAGCAGCAGCAGCAGAGACTGGTTGGTTGGTTGGTTTGGGGGTTGGTTGACTATCAAGGCATATATATATCAACCACCACACTGGAATCTGAATCAAATCTGCTATCCTACCTCTGGAGAATTTTACACTAGTGGATAAGGAAATTGTCTTCTCTTCTTCTTTGTTGGCCTTGCCTACCAAGGCCTTAGGCAAGGATATTGTGTTTAGATTCATTCTAGAGTATAGTAGCTTAAGGGGTTTTGGCCCCTAGGTAATAGTAGGTCTATTTTTATATGAGGATTTTTGAAAGATCATATTTTGGCTTGTGTTGAAACTTGAGATTAGTTATTAGGGAGTTATAATATTGTGAAGGAGTTTGGTTTCTTTTGGAGGATTTTTTTGAAGATTATATTTTTGCATGGTGAAATATTTGAGTGTTTCCATTATTCTTCTTTTGCCTTAAGATACTTTTTAATGCAAATGGCAAGGCCACAGTGTGTGACACACCCCTTGTTGCTGAAGAGTGTGGGTGGGTGGGTAGGTCGGTGGAAGGAGAGGGGGTTTTGTAACAAATGTTTTTGTGTTGGTGTTTTTTGTGTTTATAAGTCCAGATCAGTGACTGGTTTTTTTTTTTTGGAGGCAAAGTTTGTCATATTTTTGACAAACTGTTTTTACTAATTAAAAAAAAATTATTTTAGGAAAAAGTCGCCAAATATTTTTAATATCAAAATATAAAAAGAAGAAGGGAAAAAAAAAACCCTTGGTCTAGATATGTGTTTTTCTCCTTGCCATCTCAACTCAAATTGCACATTGACACATGTGGATTTGGTGAGCCAACAAAACACCATCTATCTAAAGAGTGTTGTGGATTGAAAAGGCCCATTACAATAGACAAGAGTCTTGGACAGAAAACTTGACTCTAGCAGTGAGGGTTAGTTTCCAGTTGGCCCAACCCACCAACTATTATCTTGGAAATCGTTATTGAGCAATGTTTCCATTTCAATAGTGTCCACCTGGTGGCCTATTATTTTTTGGACATTCCTTGGCATTCTAATTGCTCTTCCCAAACACCCACCAGACTTTCTATAGCAGCACTATTTGTTTTTCCCCTTTAAATTGACATGTGATGATTAAATGAATGGGTTGTTGCTAATGCCACACTTTTAAAGTTGTCAAGTGTTCAAAATGTCTAAAAATCAAAAGATAAATCGCAACACATGGTGAAATAGTGGAAAAAAAAGGTATGGAGACATTTTGCATATATTCTTTAGTGGTTGGCATCGGGTATGGTGACCCAGTGGGCCCACATAAAAATGGACCCTTAGTTCACCCTCTAATCCCAACATTCACCTCAAATGCTCAATAAGTGTCCAAATGATGAAATCAATTAACCATTTTCTTATTTGGAAACAATACGATGCATAATGTCTATAGAATCCCAACACATCCTCAGATTTCATATGCAATGACTAGTGTTGCAATTAAAACTCATGACTAGATCAAACAAAATTTTGAACGTTACTCAATGTGAAAGGATCTTCAATTATTTACAAGGAACTTCCCATTAGGGTATATATTATCAAGGCACCCTACCCACGGATTTGGCATAAATAAATTAAAATTGAATGTGCCTAAAATTCTTGGAAATTTTGGAAAAATGTTGATTTTTTGAAGAAATTTTGAACCATTTTGCCTAATAATTAAGAAATTTGAGAAATTAGATTTGCCTACTTTAGGATTGGATTTCACAAAGCAAAGCATACAAGTTCAAACACTCTTCAATTCCATATCACAAGAAAAGATAAGATAAAAAACATGCAACAGAACTCCATTGTTTAAAAATTTCACCTAAATATTAAAAATTGGAGAAAATATTGAATACATAGAAACTAATGAAATGAAAGTAATAGAAAGCTTGACAAAACCAAAAAAATGAATGGTGAATTTTTTTTAAGGCAATTTATTAAATTTTTTGGAAACTAAAAATGGGGTGCTGAAATCACCAATACTCTAATTGGTACTGGGTTCCAAACTTGATTACAACATATTCAAATGTTGATTTTGCTAGAGATTTGATGGATGGGAAATTCATAATAACTAAGTTTTGTTCATACCGTACCTATGGGGAATTTTAATTCTAGTGACTTCTTTTGTTATTGTGAACAACAAAGGATGTGATTTGCAATGTGACTTAAAGGGAGGTGATATGGGCAAGAAGGTTGATGAGGCATTTCACATTTTGTCAAGAAGAACAACTACAAGTTTACGATATCCATGAAAATAACATCAAATTAATGTAGAATCCAAAATCTTGTGAAAGAAAAAGACAAATCAACATGTTATATCCTTCAAAAGAAAACATTAAACTTCCTTTAATGTTGAGTTGTTAATTTACAACAATACAAATGGACAAGATTACAAACATTTTTAGTATCCTAACACAATTAGATGGAGATTACTTTACAAAACAACAAAGGGTTTTGAGTATTAATGCAATGTCATCTGATAATGTAAGTTTAAAGAAAATAATGGGAAATGACTATCAGTTGCACATTACCAATCTCAAAGTCCCTTGGGATCTAATTGGGATTTAGATCTTGATTGTGAAGTTGTGACACCTTTCCTTTTCATACAAAAAGGTGAATGCTAGAGGAAAATAAATAACCCTAAAATCCCTAGGAAACGATAGAATAAACTCAACAATAAGTAGAAAGGCCTTTTGTCCATGATTTACAAAGGATTTCAAAGTTTTATTCTAAAAATTTAACAATAGTCCATTTAAAAGCCATTTCACTAACAGGGTGGTGTTTATAGAATGGGAAGACTTGTTAAACTACACTTCCAATCATTTTAAATCCTAAAGAGCTTTATGATCTCATACCAATATGATGGTTTTAAACAAGCCCAAGGTCATTTTTCATGGAACTCATTGTTAAAAGGGGAAGTGATGTCACATATGACATTCCACAATAGTTCATTAAACGACTAACAAGACATTTAAGATAATTTATTTAAAATATTTTGTGAAGATCAACATTAGCATCATCCCAATCATCATCATTTATGGATGAAAATTTTCATCCATAATGTGTAATAAAAAAGATTTTCAAGAAGCTTCCTTGGACGATGGGCCATATGGAAGCCCCCATGGAAGCTCCTTGGGTTAAATCCTCAAACATGTATAATAAAAGTAATTTCCTTCATTATTTTAATTTGTTCAACATTAATCTAAGTTAGAATCTTATGCAAGTTAGCCTTTTTAAAAAAAAATGATTCCAATCATTCTATGTTAATCAATAAAGTCTTGTTTGTGTACTTTTCTTGAATGTTTCATGGTCTTTCATTGTGTTGCATGTGATCTTGATTTAAATTTAGATTTTTTTTGTTTTAGCTTTTCCTAGTTTTTGTGCATTATGAAAATATTTGGTCGCAATAGTTTTCATGCTCATGAAATTTATGTTTAATCACTCAAAGCACCAATTTTCTTCATTTCTTTGTTTTGTACTTACATAAGTAACATTTCAAAACTTTCAATGCAACTAAACAACAATTAGTCAATAAAAAATTTCATTGAAAACACATGCAACACATTTGTACATCTATGTTTAGCCAAACTTACATAATATACAAAATTTGTTGCCCAACCACAAATTCCAAGGAGGTGTTTCAACCCTATTTAAATATTGTGCACATATGTTTTTTTTTTGTGTGCTTATCTTCAAGAAAACTATAAACACAAAAACTTGTACCCTAGCCTCTTCTAAATTTTCCATGCACCTTCTATTTTCATCAACTTTTTAATACAATTGCCACCTTTCAATTCTTTTCACCAACTTCAAGGCATATTTTAACTCTATGCCCACAAGCCACATTCCTTGCAAGTTTACAAAGAATCATAACAAGTAATGATTATAAGTTTACAAGTTTGTAAAGAATCATAATCATTTATTAGAGTTATCCATAAACTAAGGAAAACATAGCACTAGAACCCTAAGTTTGATCATACATAGGGTGATTTTTTTTTTAATGCAAAAAAGTATATTAGCATTCACCGTGGGTTGAAACTCAGAAAACCATTAATTTTGGTGGTAAACAAAGTTTAATCTTGTCTTTCCTTTTTCCTAAGTGCCTCCACTGCTATTATATATATATTTTTGCTACTCCTACCTATACAAGTTCTCCAATTATTTTTCAACCTTGTGCATTAAATGTTGAGTTTCAACATTTCATATTGAGATTTAATAAAATTTCCTTACTTTGCAGATATGACTAAAAGAAGGAATAGGGGGCGAATTTAAGAGGCCCAAAAAAAGAGTGAAAATAGGGTGACTTTATGGATAACTCTATTGTCCTTCATATATATAAATCTAAAAAATGTTGTATAAAAATTTCCTTCCTTCTCCTAGGTGGCAACATGTCTATTGAATTTCCCTTCCAATTTACCATGTGTTTTTATATATAAACATGTCTTCATATATTTTATTATTATTTTTTACTAAAAAAAATTGGTTCAACTAATACCTCTATTTCTAGCATATATAGGTTTCAGCAGTTATTAGAGAACTTGATTTTAAATGAATTTCCTTAAAATTTTATGTGGAAAACATTATGGATTTTACATGCAAGTGATAGTTCTAGTTCATAGGAATAAATTTACACTAGTATTACAATTTGACATTAATGCAATATAGGCCACAAACTCACGTCAAAATGAAATAATATTATTATATGTGCCACAAAAAAACCATACATTTTATTGAAAAAATGTATGGTTTTCAACATTGAAAGTTTGGTTGGATTTTGTGAAATTAAAAACCAATAATCTATGTACGGATTATTAGTAATATTATTTTGCAACTTCCAATCATTATTCTCATCATTTTTGAATGTTTATTGAACTTGTTCTTGACCCACACATAGATCATGTTAAGCTCACAATTAGTGGTGGAAGTGTAGTTAGGACTCTAGATTTTGGAATGCTTGCATTGTAAGAGCCTTAAAATAGTTCCATCCACACCCTCTCTTTGGGCCTACAATATTGTTTCACATTCAACATGGTGTACAATTATTTCTCAATCCTCACCCATAAATAAGGAAAATGAAACAATAAAGTTATCCATAAAGTCTATCAAAGTGGGGACCAAAATGTGTAATTTGGGCATGAAAAGGGACACAAAAATTTTAAATGAAAATGAAGGGACCCAAATTGGTTTTTGCACCAATTTTGGTGCAAAAACTAGTTTGGTCCCTAGTTTGTGTTTTTAATTGTGCCCACTCATGCCCTCATGAAGGTATGTGAAGGTCATGGCCCAAACAAAGCTTAGGCTTTCTTCAATCTTTTTTCAAAGGTGAACATTTCTTTTAGTTTTTTTTTCTTGTTTTTGCAAATTTTATGGTTGGCATAGAATGAACCCATTGCATGAGGCCTTTTTGAGCCCAAAAAAAACTAGGATGAGTTATCTTTAAGCTATTTTAGGTTTTATTTAGATTGTTTACAAATCATTTCACTATGAGAAATCATGTCTATAGAGACTAGATTGGCATGCAATTGGATCATGACGAAAATTACTATGCAATTAATGTACAATTACAATATGGAAATACGATGAATTAAAATTAAAATTAAAATGCCACGTCATAATATTCATAGTTGTAATTTAGTTGCAATTTAGACTCTTTACGGGCATATGTACGCAAAGTATATATGGTGATAGTCAACCACAATTTGACCATGATCACAAGTTGTAACGAAGTGGTTAATCTCAACTATGTTGCAATTAGTGTAGCTTTAACACAAAGTGAATAACTATTTTGCAATTGACGTACGATGTTGATGCGTAAGATCATGCCATGTGTATAGTTAGGTAAAGGTCCATAACATTTGAAACTTGCAACTTGTTTACAACTAAAAATCAATTAAATTGGTTAATTTTACAACTAAGCTATAACTAAATGTGCCACCATGGTTTCACAACACAACAACTACTTGTCCATTATTTTGGAAATAGAATGTTTAACTCATTTAAAATTAGTTGTCAACTATGTGGTAATTTGTACTATAAAAAGATTTATGGATTGTGCAATTCATTGAAAGTGTAAATGCAAGCCTTCAATTAGATTAGAATGGTGTATTAAAGTGTTTATGAATACATTTTAAACTTTTCTAAACTAGATTAATAAATGTTTCATTGATATGAGTCGATTCTTTTATTGAATTAATTAATCAAAATAATTCATTTTCATAACTATTAAATTAAAAAATTTAAATAATGTAGTAAATATTATAGTCCTATTTTTTGTGATTGATGTTCAATTGATGTGTTAATAATATTTCATTTCATTGAAATTCACAATACTATGTTAGGTATACATACATATCAAACCATAGAATTTCAAAAAGGTGAAAGTCTATTTTTGGATTGAAATTAAAAGCAATGTGTATATTTTATTAAATGTTCAATAAGGGTGCACATATGAATATGTCTTTATATACCTCAATGTCTTTTATTCAAATTCATGTTTATTATTTAATATTTCAAAATGAATTATTTGTTACTAATTTTTAAATTATTAATTAATATGTAATACACTTAATTACCATGAATTAATTAAGTAAACTAAATAATAAACTATTCATATGTATTCATTAATTAAATTTGATTAATTATTAATTAATTAATTAATTAAGATGGTAAATAATTAATAACTAATTACTTAAACTCAGTAACTAATCATATAAATTTAATTAATTAATTCAAATAATTTTATATAACAAACTTTGTTAATGTAGGTGAGTAATTATTGAATTTTATTTGAATTCAAATCATCAATTATCTAATAGTTATTTAAATAATTAATCATCTAATATTTATTTTGATAATTAATTATCTGATACTTATTTGGTAATTAATTATTTCAATCAATCAATTAACTAATTATCTGAATTATATTAATCAATTCATATAATAAATATAGATAATTAATTATCATATATTAAATTCAAAATAAATATGTCAAATGATTAATTATAAATTTCAAATTAATTAAAAATTAAAATCAAACAAAAAACATGTGGGAAATTTATTTATTTTAGTTACAACTCAATTGCAACTAGGGTGCCACTAAAAGATTTAACCCATATGTTTTGTTTTCAATATCTCATTTCACAAACTATATAAAGGAGGTGTTTCCTCTTGCATTTTCACATTAACATACATGTGCCATGTTGGGATGAGTTCATAAAAGTTTAACCCTAAAGGCAAAACACATAACAAATTAAAAAAACTTATGTGGCTACTATTTAGTTCACCTATTCTTTTAGTATTTTACCTTCCCACCTGCCGACTTGCCTACCTAAATAAATAGGTCCTACTTTTTTACCTACCTAGACAGTAAATAAGTAGTTAGATAAGTAGGTAGGTAAAAAGGTAGGTTGGAGCTATTACCTACCTATGGCTATGTATTGACCTACCTAAGTACATATATATTTGTTTCCAAAATTCAATTAATATGCCATGTGGCAACTTTTGATTGTGCCACATGTCATAATCCAAGACCATCTAAAACAAATAATCATAATGGATAATGGATATCAATATTTCAAAAAAATCATGAAAAATCCTCATAATGCCACGTGTTAAAATTTGATGGATGAATGAAAAATGACGTTAGCATGACATTATGATCATAGTCATGGGGGAGTTGCATAGTAGTTGAAAAGGAGTTATTGCAACAAAGTTATAATTGAGTTGTAATGAGTTGCACCATATATATGGTGAGTTATAACTTTTGCAACTCTTACAACTTGTTCAATAACATTCACAACATATAAATACAGTGAGTTGCATGTGTCTGATGCAACTCAAAAATTGAATTGCAAGGCCACTTGCAAAGCACCCCTTTTTCTTAGAATGTTTCTAGGGTTTCTACAAACTTTCTTTAGGTTGTTGTTTTCAAGATTTCTTCAAGCATTAGAAAAATTTTGGAGCTTATTTTCTTGGTTGACATATTGTCATCATTGCAAAAAGCTTACAACTGTAATCACAATAGTTGGTTTAGTTTTTAAATGGGATATTGAAGGCCATCATTTTAAGTCCATTTTAATTAAATAAAGGTTCATTTTCACCAATTAGAGGTCTTAATTTGTAAATGGGATATCTAAGACCATGATTTCAAGTTTATTTTCATCAATTAGAGGTTTAGTTCTTAAATGAAATCTTTAATTTAACCATTTTAGGTCTATTTTCACCAATTAAAAGTTTAATTCTTCAATGGGACATTTGAAACCATCACTTCAAGCTTGTTTTCACCAATTGTAGGTCTATTTTTGTAATTTTATATTTGAAATCATCATTTCAACTTTGTTTTCATTAATTAGGGCCTATTTTCAATAGTTACAAATTTGGTTTTTCAATTTGATCTTTGATTTTTCACCAATTAAGGTATGATTAAACCAAATGGGGTTTGATTATGTCAAATAAGGTTTGTCATCCATATGAACTTTGTTATGGCCATTTGAAGAATGTTATGCACAATTTGAGGGCCAACAAAAGTTTACCATGATCAATTAAGGGTTCAATGAATTGCCCATTTGACTTTGTTTGAACTTTTAGATCCTCATTACATTGTTTGGGAATCATTTCAACTTCCAATCCAAAATTTCAATTCTGTTTGGTATGAAATTCAAAAAAATCTAATGACTTTTTGGCATGTGACAATTTTGTGGTTTGAAAGGGTGTAATGGTTTGTATTTACCAATTTTGGACTTTTAGAGGGTAATGTATTTTGGGGTGAAAACACATTAGGATGGAACAAAAATGACACATTATGAAAGTTCATAATGGAAAAAATATAAAAGATTTTTTTGCTAATTTTAGATATGTTGAAGGGAAATGGATGTCAAAGAAAACTTGATTAACATTCATGATAAATTATTCTGGGTAGCTTTATTATATTTTGTCTTTCATTGATTTATCAAAATAAAGTTCCAAACATTATAATCATAAAAATAAAAAATTCTTAACAACCTCATCTTCTTTTCAAATGTTTGAAACCAAAAGAGAAAACTGATTTGATTCAATCTTGGGTTGCATTCATATATCCAATACACATAAATTCTTGACTATAGATATGTCTTGTGGTGCATTTCAAAAACTACATCAAAGATTTTGTAGTACCTACAAAAGTCCCTTAGGAATTTGATTTCATTGCTACGCTTTTTTGTAATTATGTTTTGATACTTGAAGTCATTGTTGATGAATCACATTCCATCATTTAAACACATAAATTAGAATGAATTACAAATTGAAAAATTGAAAATTGTTAAAATGGATTTTATGAGGTCCTTTTAAACCCACCTTAATGTGCTTCCACCCTTTGGTATGCTTTTAGGAGGAAATATTGATCTTCATTTAAGTATGGTATGAAATCCAAAAAGAATCCAATGGCTTTGTAGCCTAAAATAATCTCGTGATAATCTTGTCATTGGACAAAGTTGTAATTTTAGAGAGGTTATGCATTTTGTGAAGAGAAGTTTGTATGATTATTTGTGTGAACATTACAAGACTTGAATGTGAAGACCAAAAGCAAGCATGGAATTATGATTTGGATGAACTTGACATCTTGTTTAGCCAACCAAAGGTAAAGGTGACTAAAAAGGAAAAACAACCATGGTGGGTGGTTGCAAGCTAGGGTGAATCATTTTCAATATATACACCACTCTTTAAAAGTCCATACAATAGTGTTAAAATGGTAGTCTACTATGATATCATTGGTTAAATGGGGAATTATATGATGGTTAATGAACTTTAGAAGTTCATATGAAGAGAAACCATTTTAGACAACTTTTAAAAGAAAAAAAAACTGAAATCCATCAAAAATTGATTATGATATAAACTTATGAAAATATGGCCCAATTTAGGCCATTCAAAAGTTCGTAATTTTTTTTGGTTAAATTTTTTCTAGCAATTTTTTTGCTTATATGTTCCTATTGCTGTAATATATCATATATTGAATATTTATAATCCCAAATAAAAACCATACACACAAATCCATGTATAAAGAAACACATATAAAAAACCAATTCATATTTCTTAAATTCAAAAGTTAATTACTATATATTTGGTGCATATATGTTATAATTTTTAATATAATTTCTTTCTTATTCAAGTTGAAAATATAATCATGTACCATTAGTAATCATAATCACTACTTAATTTTTTGAATTTTGGATTGTAAAATAAAAATGAAAAATATAAATAATATTTTTTAAAATAAATTTATTATGCATTATGTACATATCATAAAAATTTGGAATCAATTCAATGAATAAAAAAATGTAATTTACACTTTAAAGATGATCATTAAAAGCAATTTTGACATTAAAAAATAATTTTAAAATTATTTTTATGACATATTTTGGGATTTTTTTAATATACACCTTTAAAAATGTTTAATTAATTTAAAACTAAAATTTTAATTTAGGACTTTATGCAATGGACAGAATGAATTTCACTTAATGACCACCAGATTCAACAAATTAATGATAATTTTTTACATGAATATCATATTCCAATATTTTTCAATTATGTTATTTTCAAGTAATAACAACTTTGTAATCAACAATTCAAAAAAGATAACACCCATGTACACATTGTGTCAAAAAAAAATCAAATTTAAGACCACCCTTTAAATTTCAAACAAGGAGAGCGATGCCAATCCAACAATGCCAAAATTACATCAATGTACTAGTACTTATTAAATATATATACAACATAAAATGTTTTTAAATTAAAATTCACCTAGTGGGCACCATGTGAAACCTAATAAATTATTAGTTATGAGAACCAAACGACACAACTCCCATTTATAGTGAGAAAAAGGAACTCAATCTTTTGAATCTAATACATCAATGACAAACACCATGCCAATTGATTACATTTCAAATTCCACATATAAATAAAGTAGTCTTTCACTTAGTGCCCCGTAAGTGAAACATAATACATTATGAAATTAAAAAGTCGCAAGTAAATACTCCCAATAAAAAGAAATAAAAATTCAATTTTCTGAAATACAAACAAAGAGCAACATACCAATTCACTAATGGCAACAACATCTATGCATGCAAAGTTATCATTCATGTTATAACAAATCCATTATGTTTGGGGCTTTCCATACCGTGTAAGAGGAAAGGTGATGCTTGGCGACCACCAAAGATTAGGGTTAAGGTGGAACATAATAGATTATTAATCATTAATCTTTAAGAATGTACATGAATAAAATTTTGCAAAGAATAAATTTATGAAACTATACAACACAATGTTTTAAAAATAAAATAAAATGACAATCAAATCATTACAATGGATACAAAAGACATCAAGAAATTGCAAATATATAATTTCATTGATGTCATCCACATTTTTCACAAATTGTTTGAAGCATTAACAACATTGAAATTAACTTTAGCTCTACTAGCATATGTAGTTGGAATACTAATTTGACTTTTTTTTGTTATATTTTTTTGAGTGGGAAAAGAGAAAATAATAGTTGAAATGTCAAGCCATTGTTCTAGATTTGTTAAATTACATTTCCACTTGCCATTTTAACAATCCTCATATAGATGTCATTCATCTAAATTTGATCCTTTCTTCACAAAAACCCACCATTGAACCCTCACCATCTTGAAATATTCACTCTCTTCATCCTTGCCAACATCACCCTATGCTTTTCCCATCCAAAGAGGAACAAGATCAAGATTGTGTGGTCTCATAAGCACAAAATTTCCAACATTGCGATCTCTAAATGGGGTGTATGAAATTAAAGGTCTCATGTTTTTCAACCCACAATAAGGAAATCAAATTAAATCTTCTACATCAACAACGTCCATAATAGTTGACAATGAAGCCCTAGCATAGTTGGACCTCCAATTATTTAAAGGCCAAAAACCCTCCAAAAGAGTTGCATTTTGAGGGGGTAACGGTCTTGACAAATGTAACAAGATATCATCCTAGTACTCCATGTACGGCTTCATCTTCATTTCATATGTCAAAATTTGTGCAATTCCCACCTTCCAAAAGTCCACGTATTTCGATAGTTTAACATTTATGAACTTTTCTCTTTTCATTAACCTTGACACATCATTGCCCCAAATTGGGCAGTATGGAACATGGCTTAGGACTCCAATAGGAAACTTTGGTGACCCATCTAGATTAGCTTTCCATGATCTTATTAATGGTGCATCTATGAAACTCCAAACAGGATCTGTGGGGGAAACTTTATACTACATCATAGGCCACCCTGACGAATCAACAAAAAATCTAAATAGATGCATATCAATATGCCCTACTAAAGTTCCAAAGTCATCCTTCAAACAACCTAGGACACAAGATTTAAAATCTAGAATCTTTTGAATCAATTGATGAATGAATGGTCTCTCCTGTGAAATCATAAAAACCTTCATCAAATTTGTTAAAATGTAATTGTTTTCCTCCAACTTTTTTGACAAATATCCAAAGCATCCATCAATATCCTCATGTGTATGGCCAACTATAAGGAAGCCCAATTTGACTTCCTCAAACACATCCCTTGTTGTCAACAACAATAGAAATGTTAACAAATGTCAATTCTTGTTATCTTTCACATAGTTATCCATTTGAAGTAACAAATTTTTTGACAGAAGCTTCACGCTAATAGTTTAATCCAAGGATTGTCATTTGTGTACACAATGTGATTCCCTTGCAAGAGATGTGCGAAGAATGAGTTTTGTGGGGGCTGTTCAAGCAATAATTTCAATTTTGAAGTTGGAACCACCTCCAAGGTTCACAAAAGTTGCAAAAAGGATCCAATTGTGAAATTGGGATCATTTGGCCACAATTCATTGGAATATTGTGCATATATCTCATTTCCGTGTCTATGCGCTATCATACCCATGAGGGTAATGGGCAATTGTCCAAGCCTAAATATCATTTTGTTGCAAACTTACAACCTTGGAAATGCAGTTTTTGCGAGATCCATTTTATCATGGATAATGCATAGAAACTCATCCTTCAACCGCATTAACTTTGTCCTCCAAATGTGGTATAAATTTCTATGTGATTTTTGGTGCAAGATATGTTTTTTTAACTTCCCCCCATATTCGATAGCCTCATTGCTATTCCTTCCCACCTTTGATATCAAGTTTTTAAGGTATTCACAAATAGTGCATTTGGCAAAGATCAACCCTTGCTTTTGCACATCGATATTTCGATGGTGTCTTTTCTTCAACCTATTCATGGCAAATTGATATATACCATTAATGCTTAATTCCTTGCTTATTTGCAACAACACAATATGAAAACAAAGGAAGTTTAGGTTCACGATAATAAACACCCCAATATATACATTGAAAAAATTGGTTCAATTTCTAGTAAAATAGATTAGGACGAGAAATTTCTAGTGGCTACCAAATGTTTTTTGTTAGATAGACACTAAAATTTACATGATCACTAATGCTTTTGCAAACTCTTCCATGTTTTAGGCAACAAACATTGAACATCTTGTCTACCATTTCCAATCCCTTTCATTTGATGCAGCATTGTATCCATAGACAAGTTGATTAATGATTAAACATTTGACTCCATTTGCCTAATTGAAATTTGCAATTTATGTGTACCTTTGTTGTTGTGCGATAGAAACCAACAACTTCACTTGTTATTTGATTTATGCAACATGTATGTCAACCTCGAAAGACCAACGATTTGGCACCAAATAGTTTCATAGATGTCTACACCTTGAATAGTGATAAACTTTTGTCGTCTTCCATCTCCCTTCATATGCAACCTTCTTGGAATATCTAAACCATATGCTTTGTGGTCTTCAAAGGACAAGCTCCAAAACTATTGTCTCAACAACAATGTCTTTTCACGAAGAAAATGTTGACAACATTTCATTACACAATAGATTGACACATTAACATTGCACACAAATTGCACTAAAAACACCTTCTCAATAAAATAGATTGTAATTTGAAGATAAATTACAAACTAGAGATTGAAAACGTTGTGGACAAATTAAAGCATGAAACTAAAGCAACAATGCATATTGATTTGATTACTTAAAAATTTGAGGAGAGGGTTTGTAATATGATTTCACAATTTTAAAAAAAATAGCCATCTTCTTTGCATTCTTGTTAGTTGTAGATGTTAGTGCTAAACAAGCCTATGTTATAGAAAAACAATAAACAATTAAATTTAGGCAAAATGGAATTCAATTCAAATCAAACATTGAAGATCAACCAAAAACATTGTTGCAAACTACAAGGTTCATGAAGCTTACGTTGTAAGATTATAAATGCTCCCAAAATGTAATAAAGGTTCAATGGTGTGGGTTTTGGAGTCGGTCTAGAAAGGGTAATAAGTAGGAATTGAGTAGGGAGATCTAAAGCCCCCTCCATCCTTCAATGTAAATATGTTTTATAACATTGATTTAAAAAGTCATTTCTATCCTCTTTATGTAACATTATATGAAGAACCTAAAATTTAGGATTTAGGTTAGATTGGATTTTACTTATTGGAACAATAACACCAAGTTAACACCACTTGTCAACAAAGGTGCCACATTATTGCTAGTGCTAGCTAACAATGCATATGTGAAAACACCAAAAAATCAAGAAAATGTAAATGATTTACCATTGATTTTGCATTAGGTGTATAACATGTTTAAATACATTTTGCAAACCAAGAATGAAACTAAAAAATAAATAAAATTCCTCAACTTTTATGTACATATTTTATTTTCATTTTTTCCTCAATTCTAGAAATAGAACTTTTAAAGTCAACATCACTCCACTTCTTCTTATGAAAATAATTTTTTTTTCTTCACACCAACTACTCCCACATCATCATCATCTAGTATATGGGTTTCATTGAATGCAATGAGATGCTCTTTCGGGGGTTTAGGGTTTAACCCTAAACCCTAAACCTTAAACCATTTCCAAATTGTCATCATTGTTGACACAGTCCCAAAACACTACAAAATACAAAGCCCAACATGGTCCTCACCCGATTGATCGTCAAGAATTACTTCCTGTGGGTCACATGTAGCCACTTGACCTTTTGCAATGAAGACCCCATCATCATCTACAAGATTGCATTCAGTTCCTCGCCACTTAAACCTTTGTTTTTTGACCACACCATCACCACATTTTGCATCATCATGTTGAAGCCCATTAACTTGTTTATTTCCATTTTCATGTTGTTCAAAATTCTCTTGCACCTGAGCCTCTTCATCACCTTCTCTAATATCATTTTCACTTCCTTCCTTGCTCATGGAATTATAACCGAAATTGCATGCAGAGCCTTACACACTATCCTGAGAGGTATAACTCCCTTCTCCATGTAATTCCTCATTACACAAGTCCTGAACTTTATTACCCATATTCTCAAAATCAACAATTTTTTCAGGCCGTAAGTCATTGAATAATGAATCATCCCTACATGAAACTTGTTTCTTTGGGAGATTATTCACCCCATCCATTGTCAGATCATCCTAATCAAGCACTGTGATAACTAGTTGATCATTCAACGACAAATCCTTGAAAGGCCAAAAACTCAGCATTCCAACCATTGACCCGCAATATTTAGCTATTGGAGCTAGGCAAAATAACTTTTGTTCCTCAAAGGCTTCATGCAAAGTTTCAATTGAAACCACCATACAATTCTCCATTCCACATAAACCATATATCGGAACAAGTGATGGATTTCAGCATGTTCCGATACTAATCTTCACCCGTTCATTTTTTTGAAAATCCTAGATGTTGATAGAGTTACCAAACATGAATCCTTCAACCATACCTTGCCAAGGCAATAACAAACACAAGGAAATATTAGTGAGATGAAAGAAAGATTTTGAATAAGATCTTTTCGATAGCCTTTTGATTTCAGCACATGGCAATCACCAAAATTTTGAGCTTCAAACCCATTTTTTCAAAAATTCCTTTCGCAACCAATATTCCTCATGAAAGTCACCAGGTGGTTTGTAGCCAATATTCCTAACGAGAATCGCCTAACGATTGCTAAATGCTTTTTAGCTAATATTTTTAACGAAAATTGCCTAACGGCTGCTAGGTGTTTTTCAACTAATATTCCTAGTAAGAATTGCTTGGTGATTGCCAAGCAATTCATCCCAAAAATATTGGTAGGAAAAATGCATGGTGGCCACCAGGTGTTTTCTAGCTAATATTCTTGTTGAATATTGCCTAACGGTCATCGAACAATTCAACCCAGAAATATTGGTAGGAAAAATGCCTAACGACCATTAGATGGTTTCTAGCCAATAGTCATAACAAAAATCGCTTGGTGGTTGTTAGGAGAATTGTCTTAGAAATATTAATAAGAAAAACGTTTAGCGGTCGCCAAGCATTTTCCTAGCCAATATTTTTGGCTAAAATTGCCTAGTGGCCACCAGGTGTTTTCTTAGTCAATAATCCTTGCAAAAATTACCTGGTGGTTGCTAGGTGTTTTCCCAACCATGATTCTTGTAGAGGATCTCCTAGTGGCCAAGTGTTTTTCCCAAAAAAATTTGTGGAATGAAATACCTAGTGGTTGTTAGGAGTTTTTCCTGCCAATATTCATGGACAGCATCACTCAGCAATTACCAAATGTCTCTCCCACCAATATCAATGGCCAAAAATGCTTGTCGTCTTCCAGTTTTTTCCCCAATGAATCTATTTCAAATCCTTAACAAAAGAATTGAGCATGATTTGATTCTTGGGGGAATACCACAATGGATACTACAATTGCTTTTTATATGTATGGATACAAAACAATCTCCTATAAATATTTTGTTCATTTTGTATATTCATAAGATACTATGAATGGGTTGGGAACAAGAATATCAACAAGGAAGCTATTTCATACATTGAAATTAACTAGTCGTTGTGAATGAAAGCAATTACTTTACCTTAAGGTCAATTTCGTTGTTAAATAATCTTCAAAATAATGAAATGAATTTTTATGAAAATATGAAATTGACATGTTGAAAATCATCATAAATATCATAGGCTACATTTTGAATAATTTCACTATTCATATCACAATATTATAATAGATGATGGAAAAACATATAATTTCAAAATTTAGAATCGAATTCATTTTTTGAAAAAAAAATTGTTCATTTTGTCAATGTGCAAATTAACCCTAAGCTATAGTATAAACTAGAAGTGATACTACATTTTGAAAGGGAATTATATGGATTTCCAATCCTTAATTCCCACTGTAAGAAAGTTGTGGGTTTCAAATGATTGAGGCCCTACGCACCTTTTGTGTATGTGAATTTGATCTTGGTATAGTTTGATGTGCTTAGTTTAATGCATTTGGTTGTTGCCACAATTTTTGGGAGTAAGTGTAACATGAGTTTAGAAATGGTTGGGTATTGTAAGGACACTATATTTGGCATATAATGAAAAAATCAGATTTAAGTTTTGAAGAACAATGTTTTAGGTTGCCTAGATGCATTCTAAATTCTAATGAACACAATTGAAGATTTTTGTCTAACATATTGCAATGACATAGAAAGTTGAAGTGAGGATGTGGTCATATCAATATTTTGGAAACTATTAGTGTGACACAAGAAACCCTAATTGGTGAGAGTTGCGGGTAGAAGGTAGATTATATTTTTGTACCTCTTGAAGAAACAAAACGATGAATTTCTAAATTGACTTACCATTTAGGGGTTTTCATTTTGTCATAGTGGAATGTTGAGGAATTGCTAAATGAAGGCCAATAGAAGAAACATGAGAAGGATTTGAAGAGATTTACAAATTTGCTTAGTGTGTCTCCTCTATTTGTTGTTTGGGTGTGTGAGACCTATAATTTGAAGAGGTTTTTAAGCATAAGAAAAAGAAATGAAAAGTTCTTTTGCATCCATCCATTGACAAGTGTTGAACTATAGCTTTTTAGACCTATTTTCTGGTTTAGTGGCCTAGTGGAGGTCTCAAAGCTTAGACCACCAGTCGTTGCATGTTGGTGTTGTCTTGGATGTTTTTTGTGGAATTCCAATCACCTATTCCTTTCCTCTTATGAAAACTTTTCCATGACATTCATGTAGTAAGAATGAAAACTTAGAAACTCAAAGGAAGCTCCAACTTCTCATTTCATGAACATTGTCATTTCGAGATGACAAACAAAAATGCTTTATGGTGAAAACTCTTGTTTTTTTCATAATTGTGAATGGGGCCTCCACTTTAAGAGTAATGATGAAGGAGTACATTTAGAGGCCATCTCTACAATGTCTATGAAGAAACCCTAAATCCTAATACCTTCAACTAATAGTATATAGTTCATTATTTATAAATTTGTTATTTTAAATTTCTTGATATTGATCATTTAAACCTTATACCCTATAGTTAACAAACAAGTTTGGCTTGAAGGTTTCTAATTCATAGAGTTTTTTTTTGTGCTGAAAATTCACCACTTAACAACATGGTTAATTTAATTTTTTAAGAAGTCCCCAAAACAATCACCACATGTTTTTTATCATCCTTCAATAATTTTAGCTAAAGTGAAATGCAACACCAAAAAAATTTATAATTTTGAATAATTATTTTTGAGTAATAAATGGGTATTTAATTTTAGCAATTTACTTTTTTACACATACCTTTGAATTAATTAATGACTACTTAGTATTTCATAACAAGTTATTTCTTTATATATATTTAAATTCAATTTACATAATAAAATGTTAATAGTCAATTATTATGTAATTATCAAATATCTTACTAAATTGTTCGTGTTTATAAACTCATTATCAATACTAAATTAAAGATGAAACGTTACTTAATTTATCATTCAAAAATACACTAATCCTTGAACTCAAAGGTAGTAAAATATTTATTAAGTGGTTCATATTTGAAATATTCATTTAATGTTTTTAGAGTTTAATGTATAGAGCTTAGATTGAGGGTTTATGGTTTAAAGATGAATTATAGGGTTTACTATCAAATTTTGATTTATAAAGTTGAGTAAATAATTACATAATTTTCTTCTATTATTATGGTAATATTTCATGTCAGATTTTATTTAGAAATCATTGTTGTACTAATATGTCCTAATTAATAGTTTAAATGAAATTTGCATCAAGATCAACTAAATCATTGTAAATTTGTAAATTATATGATATTTGTTTATTTATATGAAGTCTAAGTTGTATCTATGTATAGATGTATACGTATGTATGGATGTGTGGTTGTATATACATGTATGTGAACGTGTGGGCAATTGCTTATTTTTTTTATCCTTTATATGTATTAAAAAAAAAAATGTGTTGAAAAGAATACATAATGCTATAGGTCATCACATGTAGGTCATAGATATTTTGGTGTGTGATACATATGACAATTTTCCATAAAAGAATTGTTAGGATATGGGTTTCATTTGGATATTTGTTTTTTTTTGTATGCAGGACTTAATGTGTTCTTTTGCGTGGGTGTGAGTGTACATGTTTATGTTACTTTGTGTGGGTGTTTTGTGTGTTTTGTATGGATATTATGTTTGTATGTTTTTTTTTTTTTTCAATACAGTTCAGATATGAATTTCAAACTAAAATATATAAATGTAGTTTAATTAGTTAATTGGTTTTATGTGTTTATATATATGTTTGTTTTCAACAAAAAAATAAATGGAATGCAATAGTATACACAAAAAAACTATTCCTCAGTGCTAAGATTCAAGTGCTAGCATTGGGGAACAATTTCTTTGTGTATATTATTGCATTTCATTTTTATATGGTGAAGACATTTTACCGAACATAAATCAAAATTGTTACATTATAACTTGCATTTTTTACTAAATTTTTCAAGATTTTGTTTCTTTTCTAAGTTAACCTCTTAATGGCCATTATGTCATAATTGTTTATGTTATTATAGGTGAATCCTATTTTGGTTTGAATGTGATGTACCATTCAACGTATTTCTATTTTTTAGGGTTTAAGGGTTTGAGGTTAAGGTTTAAAGTTTTGAATTTAAGGTTACAGATTCTTCCTAAGGACAACAACCTAACAACTTGATGCACGTGTTGCAATGATGGTTGAAGATAAATTATAAATTGAACTACATTGTTGAACTAAAAATAGATCGAATTGTGTAAATGTTTTATTCTCATAGTTGTTGTTGATTCTTTTGATTAGCAATAGTTATGGAAATAGAACATTTGCACAATTTGATTTGTTTTTAGTTCAACATGTAGTCGAATCTATGATTTTCTCAACTAGCATTGCAACACTCATGCCATGTTATTTTCATCATCAAATTACTTATCATCATCAACATAAGTTCATGATTTCAATTCATTCGCCAAAGAAAAAGTTAACTCACAACTTTGAAGTTTTTTCTTTTCAAAGCTTGATATCGTATAACATTAAACTTATTATACAATGTGAGTCCTGCACTTTATTTTTCAAATCTTGCTCTTACTGTAATAAATCATGATCGACATTCCTACATATAATTATTTTTTAACTTTATTTTTTCTTTCATGAATAAATTTGATCATAAGGCTACATTTTGTTCTTTTTCTTTTGAGCTTTTCCTTCTAGTCCTAATGTTCGCCGAGTGATTTGTAATTGAAAGTTTAAATAAATATAACATTGTTAAGTTATTGTTTGGATTTTCGGACTTTTGTAAAGTCTTAAATTAATTAAATATTTGTTATAAGTTTTTGAATTAAATACTAGGGTTTAAGGTTTAGGGTTTTGAAAATATTAATAAATTCATAGACCTACCAAATTATATGCAAAGTTTATTATTTAGGGTAATGGTTTGAGTTTAGGATAATTGGTTTAAGGCTTAAGGTTTAGGTTTTGAGTTCAGGGTTTAAAATTTAAATTTTATTATTAGCATTTAAGGTTTAGGGTTTTGAATCTAAGGTTTAGGGTTTTGAATTTAGGGTTTAGGCTTTTGAGTCCAAGCTTTAAGCTTTAAGTTTTATAATTGAATACTAACATTTAGGGTTTAGGAGTAGGGGTTTAGGGTTTTGAAATTAAAGTTTGGAGGTTTACATTTTAGAATTTGGAGGTTTTGAATCTAGGGTTTCGGGTTTATAATTCAAGGTTAAAGGTTTAAAATTCAAAGTTCCATGTTGGAATTTGGAGGTTTTGGTTTTAGGGTTTTGGGTATAAGGTTTAAAGTTGAGGGTTTCAACTTTAAAATTGATTATTAGCATTTTGGATATTCCTTATTCATGACATGTTTTTTAAAAAACCAGCATTGAACAATGAATCAAATAGATGGGAATGTCATAGACTTTAATATGGTGATTTAGGGTTTAAGTTATAGGGTTTCATGTTTTGATGTATAGGGTTTAGGGTTTTCATGCATAGGGTTTAGTATTTTGATGCATAAGGTTTAGGGTTTTGATTTAAGGTTTTGAATATAAGGTTCAAGGTTTATGGTTTAGGGTATTGATTATTATGATTATGGAGATAATAAGCTCTTTAACCTTTAGGTGTGGTTTGGTTTATAATTAAAAGAAAAGCAAGAATCATAATTTACATGAAATTAAAACAAATGGATGAAAATCAATAAAGTAATCGTGATGATAACTTCAACAAGCCATGAAACCACAACAAAATATGTTTTGAAACCTTAATAAATTCATAGACCAACCAAATTATATGCAAAGTTTATTGTTTAAGGTGATGGATTGAGCTTAAGGTAATTGGTTTAGGGCTTAGGGTTTACAATTTTCAGTTCAAGATTTAAGGTTTTGAATATAGGGTGTAGGGTTTTGAGTCTAAGGTTTAGGTTTTCGAGTTCAGGGTGTAGGTTTTTGAGTTTAAGGTGTAAGGTTTTGAGACTAGGGTTTAGGTTTTTGAATTTAAGGTGTAGGGTTTTGAGTCTAAGGTTTAAAATTTAAGCATTAAAATTGATTATTAACATTTAGGGTTTAAGGTTTTCAAGGTTCAAGGTTTAAGGTTTTAAATATAGGGTTTAGGCTTTTGAATCTAAGGTTTAAAGTTTAAGCTTTAGAATTGATTATTAACATTTAGGGTTTATGGTTTACCTTCAATTTCTACCACCTTGTGTTCATAATGAATGTAATCATAACAACATGTACCGTTACTAATTGTAATCATTATTTACTTTTTGTGTTTTGAAATGGTACATTAAATTTGCATGGAAATTTTGGGATATATTTAACTAAAATAAAATCCATGAATATAGCATGAGAAAATATGAATTTTAATAAGTAAAGTTAATCAATAAAAATACCCATCAATTTTCCTAAAACAATGCAAACTATGTTATTTGTAATGCCAAAAAAAATCACAAAGACTTCTTCCTACATTTTATTAATAAATTTTACTATCTTTTTACCTATTTATTTTGACAAAATTTTGAATACAAATCTTAACATAATAGTATTTAAATTTTCTTCATGGCTTATAAATGATATTATACCATGCATACATATTTCACTTCAAATTGAACTAATATTTTTGTTTAAGCAGATAATCTAAATGATCACTTGAGGTAGATTGTATATTAATGCCCATCAAACATTTTTTAAAAAAACAATTATTAAAATATGAAATAGTATATGAATTTTTTTCAAATTCTTCCACACTTATGATTAGTCAACTAAAATTACTCCACATGATTTTTTTCAGTTGAATTTTTCATAGCATCTAATAGGTACTTTTAATTGAACATAAAAAATTAAAATCATTTCAATCATTTGTGGATTTCTTAAAATTTAATATATTATGATCCATATTACAATTCAAGAAACTTAAGATAGGTACTTAAGGGTATAGGGTTTAATATTTATTATTAGTAAAAAACCTACGTAATAGTTTTTTTAATTTTATATTCTATTTTTGAAAATATTTGAAAGCTGGATGAAAGGGATGAAATTGATGCCACAACATGGACAAAAAGAATCATGAAATAGTTGGTACCACAAAAATATTTGGGTTTAGGATATATGTTAATTCATATTTCTAGGTCTTGTTTAATCCTCATCTATGTGTTTTTTTTTCATTTTCAACTTTTCCTTCTCGCATTTCTCCCTTGCATCATAATTGTTTCTACTTTCACTTCAAGGAATCACACTTTAAGTTTTGCACACTTCCTATCCCGCTACATTCATTTTATTTTTAGTCCAATCCCTTTTTCATTCCACAAGTTATTCAAATATTCCATTGGAGCTTTCCTTTCCATCAACGTGGTGCAAAGCTTCTCCATCTTGGCTCAAACCTTTAGATAACTTTTGCTGACACACCCCCAAGCTCCTTGATGGACTCAACTACGAATCCAAAAGTGAAGACAACGAAAGGAGGAGTTGTGGCACGCTCTTTAGCTTGCAACACTTTAGGGGTAAAATGGCATGCTAAAGTTCCGAGATGGGGACTAGGAAGATTGACAAGCAATTCAATTATTCACACTAACCTGCACAAACCAAACAACAAATTAGTTAGTGTTTAATTGGAACATTTTGGTGCACAGACGAACCATGGACAAACATGGACTCACAAGACTCACAAGATTCACCACAACTCGGACTTGGGGGAAGCCACCACCTTCCCCCTTATAGTATACTCTATGTTTGGCCATGGGACCAACACCCAAATGTCATTTTGTCTCGGGACTCCCAAAGTTGGGACTCCTGCAACTTTGGGGGCCCATAACTTTGCGTGCAGACCTTCGATTGAGATGAAGTCTAAAGCAAAGTTATAGCCCTCGTCGAGATCTTTCCAACGGCATGTGGTATGCCACCTGCACACAAGGAAATTGGGGCGATTCCCGAATTTTAGTGGTCGGGAGTCAAATTGCCAATTTGACTTTTAACCTTTCTTTTGGCCATAACTTGTATTTTAAGTGTCAAAATGGTTCATGCGAGCCCATTTTAAAAATTTAAGTTCTAAGAGCTTTCCAATGATATAAATAACTCTTCAATCCAATGAGTTTTGACCCCTACAATCGTTCTTTGAAGATTCGGGAGTTCATCAAGACTCCAACTCCCAAAGTGGGAGCTCACTTGGGAGCGTGAGGGTTCATTCCCTCACATTCTCTTACACTCCCAGAGCATGAAATGTGACTCCCATGCTTCCCTTTTGGCCCGCACCCTTGCAAACCCTTGCCTTGGTCGGGAGCCCAAGGCTAGGGTTGTGACATTTGCATCCTCTCATCGTAGTGCACAACTCCCAACAAGAGCCTTCCAACTTGCAACTTTAGGTAATCAAATGATTTTCTTTTGCTCTTCCATTTATAAAATTATTGCATAACCATCTTTTATGCATTTTCAACTATTCTATGCATTTTCTGTTCACCTATTCCTAGGTTTCAGAGTCTATATTCCAATGCAATTTATTATTAATCATTCATTATTCTTCTTGCCATGCATGGTTCCTTGTTTCTGCTTGTGCATTTGTTTCTCTCACTTTTCCACCCTCATTATATCTCTATGATCTTGTCTTTTTTCTTTTATTAGGGTCATGACTTGAATTTTTGTTAATCTATGCTTGTGAATTTTCACAATTCACATTTTGTATCTGCTTTTATCTACCTCTATGTTTTTATCAGTTGCATCTTTGTCTCTATTTTTATCTCCTTTCAAACACCTTTATTTTCATTTTTTTTCTTTCCATTTTTCTCCCTATTTCTATGTACTTCACTTTCCTCAACTCTATTTCCATCAATATCTTTTTTGTCCCTATGTCTATATATTTATTTCAGAGTCTCTATTTCTATCTTCTCTTGTCTCTATCTCCCTATGTGACTTTGTTTGTCACAGTCTCTTCAACTTTTATTCATTCTTTCTCTGTGTGTGTTTCATTGACTTCAATTGATTCTAAATCTCCATCTTTTTTTGTCTATCCAACCTTTTTATCTCCATCTCATGTTCATAGTCCTTTAATGTTTGTCTTTTCCTTTTCCCTTTTTGTCAAATTTTGATTTTTTTTTCTTGTTTTCGTTGTTATGGTTTGTTGCTATCCAATAGTATGGCTAAATCTTCCCTTTTCATTTGGAATTGTAACAAAAACTTAGTTTGTAAGTTGGTGCTTGTCATTAGCTTTTACCCACTATAGAGAGCTAATCACATCAATGCGGAAGTTGTAGTACTTAAGTCATTATCATACATACTATTGTTGATGGTCCTTGAACAACTATGAGACATGCATGCACTTTTGTTCATACTAGGGTGTGTTTCTTGTTTTTTGTTTTGTTTCAGCTTTCCTTGTTTGGTTCTTTCCATGGATTCTTGAGGAGGTGCTAACCTTGCTACTTTCTCCTTCATCATGAAAATGGAGATTTCTCTATTCTTATGAAAGATATTCTTTTTGTCTATACCTCGTTTTGTGTCTCTCTATCACTTGTTAGTTTCTTTTGTTTTTTATCCTTGTTTTGGTCTCTGTTTTCTTCTACATTGTTTTTCCTTTTCTAATTTTTTTGTGACTCGGTGAATAACTATTAACCATGGATATCTTTTTAATCATTAAAATGGAGATCTCTCAATTCTAATGAAAAATATATTTGTAATTCTTTAGTAGCCATTTAGGGCATACCGTTCAGTGCAATCATTTTATTTTTCCATTCTCTATATGTGTATTAGCATCATTGTACATAGATTTGAGTATGTGAATGAACTTCAACCATTTTTTTGGATCTATGTTTTTTTTTCTCACTATCTTTGTTAGCAAATTAAAATGGTCTATATGTTTTTTCCATAACCTTATGTCTCTCCAAGTCTATTTGACAATATTTCTCAAAGCAACTTCACATTTGCATAGATTTTCTTTTCCTTCAAAATCATTGATAATTTCCTCCAATTTTTCTTCGTTTTCCTTCTCTTCTATTGACCACCCAACTACATTTTATTTATTCAAAATTTTTGTCAAATAGTTAAGTTTTCTTTGAACCACACAATATTTTCCTGTTTAGTAGATTCATGTGAATAAATAATTTTTGACACAAACAAAAAGACTTGCACACAAAACTCCTCATCACTTCATTGTCATCACCAATAAAAACCTGTACATCATGAAGTCATGGCTGTAGAAACCTCGTAAACTATCAAACACTTCACTAAACATTATTTCATTCTTGCAAGTCCTTATATTTGTTTCAATTACAAAAGGGGATTTCCTTTTTATTTAAGCGAAGAAAGGAATCACCTTGCAATTGCCAAGCAATTACCCTTCTCCTCTCATTAAAATGGGAAATTGCTTGGTTGCCACTAGGTGATTTCCTTTTCATTGTAGAATAGACATGGAATTGCCTAGTAATCACTAGGGAATAAAAATTCCTTCCTGACTGGAATGGGAAATTGCCTAGTGATTGCTAAAGGATTTCCCTCTCACTATATATTAGACTTGGAATTGCTTAATGGCTACCAAGCCATTTCCCATACCATCAGAAAGAAAAGGTTAATATCCTAGCGAACTCTAAGGGATTTCCCTCTTGCTTAAAAGAAGAAAGGAAATTGTTTGGTGGCAGCTAGGTGATTTACCTTTCATTCAAAGACTAAGGGAAATTTGCTAGCGAACACCATGGGATTTCCCTTTTCCTGAACGAAGGAAAGGAAATTGCTTGGCACCACCAAACAATTTACCCTTCATTAAAAAAGAAAGGGAAATTGTGAAAGAAAGATTTTTCATTAAAAAAAGAAGCCCAATATCGCCTAACAGCCATTAAGCAATTTCATGCAAAAAAAATGACACAATATCACCTAGTGGCCATTAGGTGATTTTTCGGAAAAAAAATTAAAATTTAATAGAAATTTTTTATTCATTGTAGATATATCCCTCCTCTGCTTGTCAAGGTGGTGGGAAAAAATCTTAAGTCTCACATCCACCATTCGAAGTCAACAATTGGCATTTGGGAGCTTTTAGAAAAAAATTCAACATGGGCAATTAGGATGGTGGAACATCAAGTTCCATGATTCGAGCTCCATTTTGTAAAAAATGGAACGAAAGACACGGTATGATGAATGCCAATCCATGATATGGCACAGTGGGCACCAAAGTCAAACAATGTGATTCTATTTCTTGAAGATCCATACAGGAAACAACTAGTTGGACTTGTATGCCTAGTAAAAAAATTAGATGACGCACTTGTTCCAACAAGTGTGGAAAAAGGTTTTGAAATGAAGGATATGCAAGACCTTAATGTTATGGTTGTCCTTGAGAAGTGGATTGAATTGGAGAAGGAGGACACTGTAAAAGATTCCCAAGGAGGTGCTCAACACACTATAGTAATGGTTGAAAGCTCCATTGCAAAGTGGCCACGAAAGGAAAAAATAGAAATTGAGAAAAAAAAAGTATCGAGGAAAATTGTAATGGGCAAAGAAGCTAAAGGTTTTGACCCTTGAATGGTGCATAAAGGACGCAATTGGTGAGGAGTATGCAAATTCGTTTCCCTTGGTTTTTCCCCAGTCAAAGGTGTGAATCTACTCGTCAACCATTTTAAGAGGTCGTCCCTAGAGATTATTTATTGTCCTTTCTCCAAAGAGCATGTACATGAAATCAAAACACAAATTACCATGTACAACAAATTTGACACTAAGGTCCCAATATTCACCATTCCAGAGGACCCGAAGAAGCCAAACTGCATTTTTCCATGTTGTCTTAGGAATTGGGAGGACATTCAAAACTTTCAATTCTTGATCATTGGTGGGTAGCACATGATTATTGCTACAAAGGTTACTATTCTTTGTGTTATATTATAACATTTAAATTTTTTACAATATTCGTTCCATTGTTGACAATGTTTTCATGAAATTTAAGAGTTAGTGGAGGACCCCAACACTACAGATGATGTTTTAAAAAAGTTTAGTACATTCAAAATTGTTGTTGTGTGGGAGTTGGATTTTGTAAAACTCATTAAGATGTCAAAAATTTTAAACAACAAGGATTGTAACATGTCGATGAAACCATTGTACCGCAAGAGCATATCACATGCATGTTGAATTTGGATTTCATATGATAGGCCTACTCCAGATCTAGATGGCTCCATGCATCACAATGAAAAATACAAAGTAAGTTTTCTCTTTTTGTTTTAGGACCTAATTTTAGTGCTAGAGATTTATTTGTGATCATTCCTAATTTATTTTTTGTTACTGTATAACAATTTGAAGAGACATTGAAGCCTATGTTCAATGTTGAATCTACCAAAGAATGCATGAGTTTTTTCCTTCTTTTGGACCCGATTTTCCACTTATGGGAGACAAATCTTGTTGAATGGGAAAATTGCAACATTTTGGACAACATTGGAGACATGTCAACTTGTCCTCCAATGCTGATAAAAAAATTAACATTTGGTTGCCTTTTGAATTTGAAAGAAAAGAAATTGGAAAAGATGGTTCGAGGTCTTCTTGCAAAAATAATCCTATTCGTGATCGACCGGCAAAGGGTGGAGGACAACATCACTTGAAGTCAATGTGTAAATGTTCCAAGCAATTGAAGAATTAAATGGTCATCCAAAATGAAATTACGATCCATTTCGATTTTCCAAAACAAACTACCAATAATCAAAAATAATATTTTGATGAGGCATGGACTGAAAAGAAGTTAAAGTACAAGTTTGACAAAATGTTGTTCTCAATTTTGGATTCTAAATTCAATGAAAAATTTTATATAAAAAAAATTAGATTGACCCCTTCGACAAGGCACAACCTGTAAGTTTCAAAACTACATTAAAAAGGTGGATAGAAAACACTATTCCATAAAGAATTGTAGCAAAGTCCATTCTTTTGGACACCCATTCTATATATGTTAGGGTATATGACATGGCGAAATTTCTAGATGTTATTGATAAACACTTTACTAAATGCAAAGGTCATTTCAAAAGTTATTATTTGTTTATGTGATTAGAAGTCTTTCAGGTTTCTTTTCACCATTACCATGAAATCAACATTTATTATGAAAATGCAGTTCAAGTTTGGACAGTACATGGTAGGAACAGGAAAAGTTCCAATATTTCTCCCAAACCTTAGGAACTAGTGCTTTACTATGTCTACTTCTTTTCGAAAGGGTGAGGAAGTTGGTGCAAGCTGATAGTCTAAAGAATAAAAAATTCTTGTCACAACCTTAACCTTGGGTTCACGACTAAGGTGAGGGGCATGAAAAAATGCAGGCCAAGAATGCAACTTGGGAGTCACATTCACACTCCCGAGAATGCAGGAGAATGTGAAGGAATGAGTCCACACTCCCAAATGGGCTCCCATTTTGGGAGTTAGAATTTCAATGGACTCCTAAATTTTCAAAAAGCAGTTTGAAGGGTCAAATTCATTAGATTGAAAAAAAAATTATACCATTGAAAATCTTTTGAAACGTAGATGTTTAAAATGGGTTCGCATGATCCACTTGAGTACTTACAACACAAATTATGGCTAAAAAAAGGGTTGAAAGTTAAAGTGTTATTTGTTTTGCGATTGTAATCGATATCATGACTTGATGGTTTTTACACAAATATCAAATTTTCAAAAAAAAAATTTTAATCATTCAAAATTAGGTAATAACAAAATTCCATTGATTCTTGTAACTTTTGATGAATAATAACAATTTATGGTCACATGATGCTAACGTGGCATGCCACATGGCAATGAGGTTGATTAAGAATTGCAACACTTCATGATTTATAACATTAATTTCACCATGATTTACGTCATTGATATGATGAATTAATCTTATTTATAAGTTAATTAAAATATTGTTGTCTTTTACAATTAATAAAGATTTGGTTATCTATGTGATGATAACATGGCATGTTGTTTAGCAACAAGGTGTCACAAATTTTCATTGCAATCCATGATTTTTTGTGACACCATAAGCATTAATGTGT
>Ga0116231_10003278_pt1 | contig 33755 bp, 24 predicted proteins | sample S1TSphgellanicum_2_FD_89695 | JGI IMG/M metagenome (GOLD analysis project Ga0116231, IMG submission 89695) | Host-associated microbial communities from peat moss isolated from Minnesota, USA - S1T2_Fd - Sphagnum magellanicum MG | ecosystem: Host-associated > Plants > Peat moss > Unclassified... | reverse complement strand
GCCCTTCTTTTTCTTTTGGGGGTTTTCTTTCTCCGGCAAATATCTATTTCAAGGAGTGATGAAAAAATTGGAGATAAGGCACACTAGCAAGGGAGGGTTTGGGTTTATAAGGTCTCTTATAAGGTTTATAAGGTTCCTCAACCTTGGGATGAATGGATGAATGAGTGGATGGATGGATGGATGCCTCCTTCCTCCATATTTTATTTTAGCTCCGACTTAGTGGGTGTTCCAAGTTTGAAGTAACTTTACAACCACTTGAAATGTGCCACAATGAAATGAAGTTATTAATTTAAGGTATTCTTTGACCCCTTAAGAATTAGGACTTTAATTTGCATTTTTTTCCCCTCTTCGAAGTGGAGACTTTGCTAACGGCTCTCTCATGGGATGTTGTTGCTTTGTTGAACCCGGTTCCGGTTTTCAAAACTTTCAGAACCGGAGAACTATGGGTTGGGGGATTTCTTTTTTTAAAAATCAGAATCCAAAAAATTGAAATTATAAGACTGGGTTTTTTTTACTATTAGAAGAAAGGATATTTTAAACCATTAATTTTTAGAAAATTTTAAAATCATCTAAAACCTTCTGTGCCTTGCAGGCACGGGTTACCACTAGTAGATGTTAATCAATTACGAACTTTTATGGGCTTATGTAATTACTATTATAGGTTTGTGAAATGCTTCAACACTATGCCAAAATGTGGAATCCATGATTAGGACATACTATGTCTTCACCTTAGTCATATAGTCATATAAGACATGTCTTTTATGACTATTAAACTTTTCTACCAAAAAATTACTACATTACTAAATTATTGACTATAGTCATGAATTTTGATATGTGAGTGACTACAACTAGTCACTATAATCATCTTGATTATGGATTTTAAATATTATCTTTGTATGTAATGAATATGTACATTATTAAATATTAAATATTTAATGTTTTAAACTTTTGAACACCTTTTTCCATCGTAGGTAAACTAGGTTTATAATTAAAATATTTTGCTAACATTCATTGCTTTAAAAAAAAAGGTATAAGTATGTAGGTTAGCCTATTAATGTAACTAATTTGTGAACTAAATATGTAATGTAAGGTAATAATTAGGTTATAAAAAGATAACAAAGTTATCTAGGTATAAAGGGTAAGGTTTATTATTAAGTTAAAAACTATTTATATTAAACTAACCCTTTATAATTTTAAATTTAGAAAAACCTTTTATATAAGGTATAATAGAAATATTTTTTATAAGTGTGTAGGTTAGCTTAGGTAAAGGGCAAAATAAATAGGTATAAATATTACCTACTTACATTTAAGTAATTATCTAACTAACTATTTATCAACATTAATTTTATTCATTTATATATGACATGTCTATTTATGAATTACCTTTGATCATCTAAAATTATTTTCATGATTTGATTTAGTCTTTTTTATATATTTAATTTAAAATATTAATGTATTATATGATCAAAATGTATTAATATTTTCAATATTCCTATTCAAAATATTTTTTAATAGTTGACATTTCATGTTTTAGAATCATTGTATTTAAACATCACAATGAAATCATTATTTCAAATGTTATTCAAAACATGTAGAGTTAAGTTTTAAATTATTTGTAGTCCTTATTATCTTTAATCATAAATTTCGCCAAATTCAAATTCAAATTTTAGAAATAACCATTTAATCATTTAAAAATAGTCTTAATTTTAAATTTTACATAATTAAATAATATGGTTATTTCTCATAACATCATTTAATTTTTTAATTATATTTTAATTTTTTATTTTATCATATAAATTAATTATAATTTATCAACATTTTCCATTATTTTGAAACTAAATGAAGTACAATAAAATTCCAAATAAATAAATAGAAATGGAAAATGTTATTTTAAAATTTTGAAAAATTCAAATATATTAATAATTAATATTAATTAATTGGAATATGATTAAAATTTTATTTTAATATTCTTTATTATCAACTAGCATATTATTTATAATGATGTAGTTTAAGTACTATGTAAATACTAAAATTTATTTAACATATTTTTATTTGAATAAAAAATTTAATTATAAATTTAATTAATATTTAAATGAAATATTCCATATATAATTTAAATGAAAATTTGTGACATACTCTAATTTATTTCGGATTATATTAAATAGTTAATTATAGTAATAAATAATAAATAATATATATTTTCTACTATTTTGTATTATGAATTAATATATTATTTATAATAATATAATCTATCTCATTTTTTAAAAATTTAAATATATTTATTTCAATGTATTTATTATACTAATCAATGATATAAATTCATGGTTAGTTTATGTACAGATATTATCAGTTTTAAATTCTAAAAATATATTATTTAAATAAAATATTATTTTAATTCTGAAAAAGTCAAATTTTACTTTTTTTTCCTTTTATTTAATAAAATGCTAAAAAATGTTTACAACAAAACAAAATCAAAATCCAATATTTTTAACATAAGAATATATAATAAATAGTATAACATATATCATATATATATAAGATATAAAATACATATCATATAAAATTATGTATACATATTGTATATACATTTAAAAAATAAATTTAATATTTTATTGTGGGTTTCATTTTATAAAAATGTGAAACATAATATTCATTCATTATTTTATTTTATTTTTGATCCAATATTTTTTTCATATAAGATCATTGATATGTAATATATGACTATATTAATAAAAATAATTTGTGAATAAATTGAATCTAATATAAAAGTTATTTAGAGTTAATAATTTAAAAATAATTTCTTTAAATATTTATATCTTCAAATTATTTTATATTTTATAATTATATATTAAACTCGTATTATAAAAATAATGTGTATGTATTTAATATACCATATTTAAATGTATTTTATTTCCTAAATACACTATGTAACATTGAATGGTTTTGAGAATAACATTATTATATGTTGATACATCATATTTTATGAACTATTCATATGAAATTTTCATATTTAAAATGTACTATGTAATACCAAAAAAAAACATATATTTTTAATTTTCTTTCATTTGGACAAAGAATGAGAAAGATAATGATGGTTTTTTTTTAAATGTCTTCAAGACATTGTTATTGAAATGTATTGAAATATAAAATTTACATGCAATTTTCTTCAATTCAGGTATTGTTTTAAAAAATATTATAGTTTTCATGTGTAGATTTTGGAAAACATTCCAGAATGAAATTTAAATCGTTTCATTTGGACATGATATGAAAAAGATATTACTAATTAAAGTTGGCTTTTGGAAATGGTTTAGTTGCATTTCAATTTAAAACTAAGGTGCAAGTTAAAGGTTTAACCCATATGTTTTGTCTTTGAATTTCATCTCACAAGCTATATAAAGAACATGTTTTCACTGAAGTAATCACTATGAAATGCATATGCCAATTTGGGATGAGAGGAGAAATGTTTGACCCATTAAATGGAAATTGCAAAGTAAATTTTAAGTTTTTTTGGCTATTCAGTCTATCTACATTTTCACTTTCTTACCTATTTGCCTACCTACACAAGTAAGTAGATGATAGTTGTCTACTTATTTAGGTAGATAGGGTCGAATCTTCTCAAAAATGTCTTTTTTTTAAAAAGAAAGAACAAAATAATCTGGATTAAATAATTGCAATATTTAGAAAATTTTAATTATCATTATTTTATAATTATACGCGCGCGCACACATGCACATATCATTTTGTAGTCATAAAAGACATGGGCAATTATGACTATGATCAATGACTATGGCATTTGTGACTATGACCAAAAATACAACTAATGGCTTTTGTGATGAATACATATGCACTATAGTCATGGTAGTTGTAAATGTTTTTTACAACTACAAATGTAGTCATATTTTTCCACATTTTGGCATAATGTAATAGCATAACCAAACCTTTAACCCGGTTGACACATATTGACCAATAGCTCGTTTGGATGAACCATAATAACAGGCCTTTCAAAAGTTGAAAACCAGACTTTCATCAAACCCCATTTTGAGGCAGCCCATCCAAGGACGACCATTCCAATTACACATTAATTCGAATATTTTAAGGTTGGGAGTTGTGCTTACCCAATTCGACAATGATAATTGGGAATTTGTGGTGGCATATGTTAGTTAATCCAACAACAAGATGGAGGCCAAATATAGTTCATATGAAGGGGAATGCCTCATAGTTGTTTGGGCAGATTTTTCATTCTAGTGTTATCTTTATGGTAGCCCATTCATTTTGGTTACAGACCACCAACCTCTAAAATTCTTAATGGAATCATATCGATTCACAAGAAAGTTGGCACGTTGAACATTTATCTTGTAGGAATATGATTTTGATATTATTCATAAGGCTAATAGGGTTAACTAAGATGTTGATGGATTGAGTCAAAACCCAAATTCCAACAACAAGTTGAATACCACTAGGGCTCATTGGCATGGTGATGTGGATTTGGAAGTAGTACTAGGATGGCATGCTTTTGCATACCTTTGTACCTTATTGGGGTGTTCTAAGGATGTACTTCAAACTAATAAGGATAATGGGGATTCCCATGATGATCAAGATATTGAACTAGAAAGCAATGGTGCCCTGGACATCCATGAGGATGCACGGCTATTGCATATCTACAAGCAAGTGAAATTTCGGTTGGATTGACACTTAAGCAACAAGACTACATTGTGCATAGGGTTAAATGATTCAAATGGGAAGGTAATTCCTTGTTACAAAAGTGCGTGTGTGTGAATAGATGGACAAATACAAATAGTACTTCACCCTGAACAACATGAAACCTTGTATAACATGCTCATGAGGAGTTGGGTCATCTTGGGATCCAATTCACACATAGTTTGTTCCAAACAAAATATTAGTGGTGAAGGATGCAACTACAAATTTAGTAGTTTGTTTCTCAATATATGGTGTGTGACCAAGTTTGTGCATCATTCAATGCACTTACATTTCAATTATAGCCTTTGTTCATTATGGGGTAAGGTTATTAATTGAATTTGGATTTTGCCGACCCATTAGTTTGACACCTCAACATAACTGATATGTTTTGGTTATGATCGAACATTTTTCCAAGTGGTTGGAGTTAGTGTCATTGCTAGATTATAGTAATGTGGGAACTACATATGCATTTTTTAATAGAATGTTCAGTAGGTTTGGTGTTCCAATTGAGGTTCTCATTGACCAAGGTATGGATTTTTGTGGGGATTTCCAAAAGTTGTGTGAAAAGGCATTAACTGATCATTGAACTAGTTCATGAAACCATCTTGAAACAGATAGATTAACCAAACGAATGGTGCAAATGGTGAAGCAAGGATTACATAAATATGGTTTCCAAAAGGGCCATGCTAGGGATTAAGACTTCTAATTATCATGGTTAGCCATGGGATATAGGTTTAATCGATAGGCTTCCCTCACATCAATTTCACCATTTTTTTGTTATTTGGTTGTCATTTCAAACTACCAGCCTCCAATTAACATGATGTTATGGCAATGGTGAGTTTGGATGATTTTTTAATGTGGCTTCAAGCATGAAAAGAGTAAGCAATTTTATTCCAAGGTGTGAAGCCTATGGTTATGGAAAATTTGGTAATTGTCTACCATCGAGATACTTTGTGTTATGGCATTGTGGAGGTGGTTATTGACCTTGGGTTCAAAGGTTTGCACAAGGATATTGTTTTTATTTGCAATAAATAGCACCAACTACTTTGGATGTGATTGTAAGACGTGTTATTTTACGTGTGCGAAAGGTTCTACCTGTAAGAATGTTGTTGTTGGAAGGCTGAGATGGTTAGACATGGAAGGATCATGTGTGTAATTGTGCACCATGTCATCTTCCCATGTGGATGGTCAAATTGACCCATCTTTAACCATGGTTCCTATTGGCTTATGATGTTTGTTGTGCGGGCAATCTTTAAGAGTCACTACTATGTTGATTTGTGATCAATGTTTTCAAGGTCAACACATGGGATTTTTTTGCCACTAGTGGAAGAAGGGCCAATTGGCAGCATGGTTTTGCCTTCGACACATCAATAAACATAGGTTTTAAAGGTCAAATATTGAAACTAGTATAAGGTTTTATTCCATGGTGATTGACATTTGATTAGGGATTTGAAGGATTACAAATAGGTGAATAACAACGAGGCTCACATTTGCAACCATCCTATTGGTCCTTTTGTCTTGGAACCAAAATATTCATCCATGGGGGATTTCCATCAAGTAGTTCTATAATTTTATCTGGTTTAGAAGGACCTTAACCCCAAATAGGGGACAGTTTGGATGTGGTGTACCATTTAAAGTATCTCTATGTTATGTGTTGTATGTGCAATGACATTGATAATTTTAAGCGATAACATAGGAGCACTCAATAATTGTCAAGTGTGTTAGTTTAGATGTTCAGTTGAATCTCACTTAGTTAGGGATAAACTAGGTTAGCTAAATTGATTAGTTTTATCTTGAATCAATTCAAATGTGAATAAGGTTTGAAAAAAATCATGGGATATAATCCCAAGTTGTGTGATCTCAAATCATTTTTGGTGATTTGAGATTCCAAAGCATAGTGTTTTCATGTTTGTAGGTTTTTCTTGTGTTTTGTAATTTTATTTTATTCATGGTTTTGTTATTTTTATGTTTTGGGATTGGATTCCTACTTGTTGCATGTGAGTTCTTTTAATTTAGATTTGGTGTACCATTTACAATATCTCTATGTTATGTGTTGTATGTTACATGTATGATGACAACAATAGTTATAAGTGTCGACATAGGAGCGCACGACATGTGTGCATGTCACATCATTCCATAACCATTTGTATGGGTCAAAAAGGCACTAACATTAATAAACACATGCAAAGGTTTTTCAACCATTAAGATCTGGCCTTTGAATCCATATGCAATGGTAAGCAAAATACAACCATTTGAGCCATTTATGGATAATGAATTAAAAATCTAGTTGAAAAGGTCTTGAATGAGAACTTGAAATTGAAAAGGAACATTTTCCACTATTACATGGACATTGACGGACAACATGAAAATGATGACTTCCAATTGAATAGTAAAAGAGGAAGTTCAATTGATGCACCTAATCCATTGACTCATGTTGGGTTTGGGAACATGAATCCCAAAACCATTCACATTGGTTCAAGTAACCTATAGCTTGAACCAACAATCTTGTAAGAAAGGCATTGGAGAGGTGTGAATCTTGTGCAACAATGTTGGTTGTTCCTACTATCAACTTATATCATTTATTGACTTTGCCAAAAACTCCAATTAGGTTTGGTCATTGAGTGTCAACAAAGGGGCCCTTTATTGATGATAGCAAAAACATCATGATGACTATGAGCATTATGTGATTGCATTCAAACAAAAAATGGCAAGAAAATAAGCAATAACATGAGAATGTGATGCTCCAAAGGAATAATTGTTGGCATTTAATTGTGAAAAAGTAGTTTTAAAAAAAAGGATTGTGAGGTGGGAAAACAAATCTAGTTGGAAGAGAAAGTAGCTTAAAAAAAATTGATGAATTATGTAAATAAATTTTTTTGATGAACTATGGAGCTTTAAGTAGTGTGGAGAGATGGGCAATGCTCTACATTTGGCCATCAAAACTAATCTACTTTTCATGACAATAGATTACCATGCTCCATTCTACAAGTTTGCACCCATTTGTTGCAAATATCATGTGAAGCTCATCAAGAAAAAGCATAAAGCTTGACGTGAAAACCAAGATCTGTCACATATTACTTTAGTTGAACCTAGTTGGGTCTACAAAGGAATCACAAATTCCTCCCTTACGAAATGCTTGACCTTAGACCCACCTCAAACTATTGTTGGCATTTGTTAGATGACAACGTTCATGCACCAATAGAAGTGCACAAAAGGAATCAACAAAACTCATTTGTGACTTGATCTAAACGAACTAAGATTAATTTTTGATTTGTTTAAAGAAACTAGGTTAGCATTTCGGGTAACAAGGTGATGCAACATGTATTGTTTAAGGAAAGGATGATGTGCATTGTGGGGTGGTGAAGTAACACAACATATGATTCACTTTGTTCAATTTGCAAGCACTACCCTATAATGCCCAATGATTTTTATCAGTGCATCATTCCCTTTAACACAAATCTGTCCTACATTATGAAAGAAGTTGGCATAATTCTAATCACATACCATGGTTTTTATTATGTATTCCTCAGAGTTCATTATGTGCAACCACCACATTTTTTAGGTTCATCGCAAACCATAATGGGTAGTAAGTTGTTAATCATCTGCTTTCACACAATTCCATCCTGCATTATGAAAGGAGTTGACATAAATTATCATCACCGACCATGGTTTTAATTAATGTATTCCTCACAGTTCACTATGCCAAACTACCATGTTTTTGAGGTTCATTGCAAACCATCATTAATGGGTAGTTAGTTGCTAATAGTCAATGCTGATGCCACCAAATGTGGTCCCCCTACTTGTGCATCCAGCCTCTGTCACTTGAACTGAGAAACCGTTAAACCCTCCATTTAAGGTTCAGTTACCTTGCATCACAAAGTCGGAAAAAAAAAAAACCCCCTTGTAAGAATAGTAGGTGGGTCTGGAAGGTGGGGAGAAGTCAGTAACAAAAACTGGATCTGTTTCACAACCCACCTTTCCAAAGATGCCAACAGTGCAAGAGATGAACCAGCACACAGCAGAACACATGATATGTCATTTCAATAACATCAACAGACAAGCAGGGGAGAGGAGCAGAAGGGAAGGGATGTTTTTGTGCATTGACAAGGTCAATAACCTGAGCATGTGTCCAATGTACTTTACTTTCCTCAATGAAGAAAGATTGGCATTTCTGGTCACAGCAGCTAGAACTTCAAATAAGATTCATATACTTTGTACAGGGCCTGCAGGGACTCATTTGAAATCTGCTGCACTAAGAGAAAACAAGCACAGACACTCCAAGTGCATTGCATTTCCTCCACTAGAAGATATAGTGACAAGGTACTACTAGCCAATTGGACAAACCTTAAGTGAACACTTAATAATCAGAGGTCATGATCACAATCGGTTAAACTTAAGCAGAGATAATGATGCTGAAGCACAGAGTCTCTCCCCTTGTTGATTGAGGGTAGAGACAATCAAGTCTCAACTCAGTTTTGGAGTGTTTGTAGTGTGATTAGTTCAGGACAACTATTTGGGACCTAACCTACAAAATTGCATCACACATGAGATGCACTACCCGCCATACACCCCGAAGTAATAAAAACCAGCACAAAGCCGATACAGCACCCAGCAAAAATACAAATACAAAACCACTACTGGAGCCTCTCACCAGTCGTCGTGTGGGCAATGTTTGGCCACTGCAGCTGACACATGAAAGTTGCTTGCAATCCCCTCTACAGGGTTTGTGCGATCCAGTAGTGATTACGCCCTTGTAAAGTTTTGTTCCAGCAGCAGCAGCAGCATGGCCACTGGTAACAGCTGCATGCACACGCTTCATGCCTTTATTGGAGCAGGAGCAAGTGATAGTGAAGGTAGTCAAATGTGCATCTGTTGCTGTCACACTGATGGAGCTGAAGCTTGAGCTCGCTGCTCTGGCCTGTGAATACTCAGCTGCTGAAGCTGGCAGTGCTGGAAATGAACCTAGCATATGGAGAAGAACTTCAAGTCTTTTTGAATTCTGTTCACTACCATCAGTGCCCATGTCTGAAGTCTCAGGAGACACTGGAGTCTGTACTTTCTGCAAACTGTACTCAGAATGAAGACCGGCAGAAGAGTCAAATGGCTTTACAAGGCTTTCATTGACATCATCACCCAATTGTGGAGTTGCAGGAGGACTCCTCCCCGCATCGAACCATGACTCCAACACAGAATAGTCAAAATCCAAAGAAGAACTAGATGTTGTAGTAACCCCTTCTGTCACCACTCCATCATGGGCGCTGTTATCTGGAGTGGTAACAACAACATCCTCAGAGGTTGTTGGCAACGGTGGAGTATCTACGCAAAGTACAGAACTCATGTCATGCTTCTGGGAGATTCATGAGAGATCATGACAGGATAACATGGTTGGGCATTCTGAAAATTAGATCCTCTGTGATGAAAAACCAAAGCCTACATATAGATCTGTTATTCATGATACACTCACATCCCCCTTTGCAACACAAAACAAAACCAACTTGAAAACACATATCTACCTTCAAATGTAGCTGACTGTGGCAATAGTCCTGTGAACAGATAATCTTCCCATTCCCGGATATTGAAGCGTCTATCCTCAGTGGCAACCTGTAATTTAACAATATTCTCAGGAACTGTATCAAAAAATTGGAGGCACAACCCTCACTCAGAGATTGCTTCAAACTAGAAATGATGGCAACTTCACTACCCATGTCTTCACACAAGTAAAGACACAGAATGCAAGTCAAGGAGAAAAAACCCAAAAGGTGCCTCTCTGTCATATCGACAGACATGGTGGAAGGAAGCACATAGTCGCCACTCCGAGATACAATAGCATATCGCTTTACAAGAGTCAATATGCTTCTAAAATTTCTGTACTTTTGGTTTGTTTTTTTTTTCTTGGCACATTAAATCCTACAAGGAACACTTAACAACTAGTGTTCTAACAGACCTCAGCACACACTCCACATTGAGTTCCAGTGCTCAAACAAACTTGTTGAGCTCACCTCATCTCCAGGCTGAAGCGAAGCACTCCGTACTTCCTGGAGTCTGTCTGCACTTCTCTGCTCATGTTGTCTGGCCTCAGGTCTTGATACAGTAGTAGCACTTGAAGATCCTGTGAGATCAGGCATGTTCATTGCATATGAACTTTGTCCACTTCCAAAACTGTTCTCAAATGTAATTGGCCTTGGCACTGGTCCACTCCTAGATCCCCGCATTTGCAGCATAGATCTTCGCCTGGCGCTGCCTTGCTCACTCCCTTGAATCAGCAAGTCAGCACTCTGACGCTCTTGCAACTGAATAGTGGCTTCCAATGGCCAGGAAGGCAGTGCCTCATTGTTCGGGGAGAGGAAGTCATTCAACTCTATGAAATCCCTGTCTGCAATCTCCCAAGGCGTGAGTCCCTCTGCACCATATGAAAGTGGAGGCACATGACCTTGGATATCTGCCAGAGCCAATTCCCCGCCACCACCCTCAAGCATGAGTTCTTCCCCCCCAACAACCCCTCCTGAGAAGAATTGGTCGATGAAATCCTCCCGCAGATCTCCTTCCGCATGGACTCTTGGACCTCCAGTCTGCACAGTCTCAAGAATATCCTGCAACATAAGTACTTCTTCCTCAGAGGCAACAAGGTCACCAAAACCTTCCAGGAACCCAATATCATCATGGGAAGTGTGGACTTCCCAGTCATCAGGTAAAATGTGTGTCGTCTTTGCACCCACTGTCTCCTCCTTCAAATACTCTTTCATCATCTGCAAGCATGACAAAAACAACCTTAGCTACTGAATCTAGAGATAGATAGAAGACAGATGAATCAATCACATACAACAACTCTTGACATCCTCTATGAAGTCTGTAGTGAGTATTGTTTGTGGGTGGTCTTTGGTCTCAGTACCTGATAGTCTGGTGACATCTTAGAAAGGGTTTCTGGGACAGCAGTTGCAGGATTGAAGACAGAGGTGTCCTCAGACATTGTCTCATTCTTGACAGCAGGCAAAGCAGATTCCAGAAGACTTGCGGTGGTGGTGGTGGCAGCAGCAGCAGGTTCTGAAAATGGGACTTCGGACTCTTCTTCTACAGGAAAATCAACCACTGAATCCTCTTGTGGTGGTGATGGTGACTGGTACTCCTCCTCAATAAACACTCCACCATACTGCTCTCCGTTCTTTGGCCCAGGTCCGCTTTTCTTGAAGACACGAGCAAGCACATAAGCATCCTGTTACATCATCACAACAGCACACAGAGATTATTATCACCACCAAAATCATCACACCATTGTGACTGATGTCCTTCACCACCAAAGAAAGAGACAGAAAAAAAGATTTGGCAACAGTTGCAGATGAACCACGAGCAAACATGACATGATTAGGAAGAGGAGGAGGAGCAGTAGCTGGTACCTGAAAACCTGACACTTCCTCCTCTTCAATGCGATATTCATGCATAACCCAATCTGTGCGTTTGCCATTTGGAGCTCGACCCTGGTAGAAAACAAGGGTTTTCTTCATCCCAATGCTCCGAGATCCAGACTTCACCACCCTGTCCTTTCCTGTTGCCTTCCAGTAGCCGGCTTCAGTTGCCCGGTTGGTCCTGGAGCCATTCGGGTACTTCTTGTCACGAGGACTGAAAAAGTACCATTCCTGGTCATGGCTTGCAATGCAAGATTTGTCTGCAACACGCAATTGAACACCACAATCCCAACAACACTGTGAGCACTCAGGAAAAAATTTCCAGATATCGAGTCAAAAAGGAAATACATACAACACATGGCACAAACACATGGCAAAAACACAATACATCCCTTAGTAGAAACAAAGAAAGAAATTTGTGCAACAAGGTACAACAACAAACCCTACAGACAGACATGCTTCTTGCCACCGCCACATACCAGGCAAATCCCATGGCTCGCACTTGTACAAATCCACCACGGCTATCACATCAGCCTCCATTGGACGGCCACTCACTTTGCGCTTCAGATAGTACACTACCAGCTCCTCGTCTGTGGGATGGAACCTAAAACCCGGTGGTACTCGTCGTCGCCCCATGGTGCTTTGATTATGAACTCCCTCCCCACAACAACAACAAAAAACAAAAACAACAAAACTACCAACAAAACAGGCTTGTTCCAGCAACTCCTTGCCCTCTTGATCAGTCTTTGCAAAGAAAAAACCACAAACCCAGTTTGAGAAAAACCCTCTTTGCAAATCACAGCAATCAATTCACCATGAGCTTCTTCAACGCTCTCACCCCTTCTGCTTCTTCTTCTTCTTCTTCAAGTAGCAATCTCTCCAAGGTACCACCGCCCGCATCAGGGATGCAAGCAAGCAAACCTTGAGGAATTGGAAATTCGATCAACTCTCCCCACTAGAGACAACAAATCCTCAACAAAAAAATTCCTAGGAAACTCTTTCTTCCGCCTCTTTAAGGAGGCTCCGACGGATGCAAATCAAAAGCAAAGAAAGAGAGAGAGGGAGAGAGCTGGCGACGCTCGCACGGCGCAAGCAAGCGCAGGGAAAAGAGGAAAGAGACCTTCTAACCGGGCCTAAGGCATACCGACAGGGCTACTCTTGAGCTTAATAGGCCCTTAGAAAAGCTAGCATTAAGGACCCTGCCCCCCCTTTCAAGCCCCTTTCAGAATTTGTTTGTTGCCCTTATGCTTATGAGCTGCTTGTTTTTGGAACAAATTATTTGTCTTTCAAAATTTACAGCATGTTGAAACTTTGTGAGCAATCAATTTTATTTAGACTTTGTGAAAACACACTTAGTTTCGGAAATGTGTCCCCTTTTTTCTTTTCAATAATGCTCCCACGGCCGCCTTGGGTGTTAGTTACCCTACACCTTATTAGGTCCTTAAGAGCTTGGCTTTGGCTGTTTTTCATTCATTTTCAACAAAGCTTATACAAATGGTAAGGCTCCCCCATTTCGGGCATCATGGTTGGTTGTAGCCATTGGGGTATATAAGGACCTTACAACTATAACACCACTATTATAACACTATCAATGGGAAGGAAGAAGCATTACCTTTTCCCAAAGCACTCCATGGCTTCTTTTTTTTTTTTTGGTTTCTTTGTACAATTTGAAAGCACTTGGGGAGAAGAAGCATTACCTTTTCCCAAAACACTCCAAAGTTTCTTTTGTTTCTTTGTATTTGAAAGCAGCACTTGCTTCTTCACACCAAATGTTCTTTGGTCAATTGAAGACACCTTTGCATGCAAAAACCTTAGGGCATTCAAATTTTTTCAGATCTTTTTGTACTTCACATGGGAGAAAGAAGGCAAGGGCCCTCACCTAATTTTATGGCCTTGAAATTAGGGTAGGGCCTATGCCATAGAGGCTATGGCTTTGAAATTAGGGTAGGGCCTATGCCATAGAGGCGATGGCTTTCAAATTAGGGTAGGGTCTATGCCATAGAGGCTACGGCCTTGAAATTGGTGTAGGGCCTATGCCATAGAGGCTATGGCTCTCAAATTAAAGTAGGACCTATGCCATAGAGGCTATGGCTCTCAAATTAGGGTAGGGCCTATGCTATAGCGGCTATGGCCCTCAAATTAGGGGAGGTACTGGGGAGAGAGCGGTAGGTACATGATGCTCAAGGTCCAACCTGAGAAAAGGCAATCTCCAGTTTCCAGCAAGCAAGCAAGCAAGCAAGCAAGCAAGCGAGTGTGGGAAGTTGCTTGAGAAATAACCAAAGGCTGAATGAGCTCTTGTTATAGCCTTTGGCTTGGGCTGCAAGAAAGCCAATTAAGTGCCGCCATGTCTGAACACACAACTGACGACATTCAACCTATCACAGCTCTCAAGCCAGCAAGCATTTTGCAGACGACCCCACCTCACTCATCACAACAAACAACCAACAACAAGCCAGCTCTCTCACCTTCCCCAGAAAGTTCATTTATAGTGCATTCACACTTGGTGTTAAGGACTCTAGTACTAAGTCCCCCTAACACCAAGCTAGTCATTTAGAACTTAAACCTATTTACCATGAAGATTTTATGTTAAGTTTAACATTCACTAATTAATATTAAACAATCACCCGTTTAACATTGGGTGCCACCTAAGATGCCACCTATATTTTCACTTAACACTGACTTCTTAACATTTAGGTGTGAATGCACCTTTAGCCCATTTATGAAAGAATCTGAATTTACTATATCCACACACGAAAGAAAAATTTGAGGGTGAGAAAACTCACTCACCATACCCAAAACCAAAAAAAAACTAATCTAAAACTATTGTCAAGAAATGTTCGAATTTAATTGAATTTTAATTTTTTGATAAATTAAAGTGAAGAAGAAGGAGGATGAGGAGGAGGGTCTTTCTTTCTTGTGACAAATTGTTACATAGGTGGGAAATTCAATTTGTTTCCTCAAGCGAGAAAGAAAGAACAATTGGTCGTCTTAAAACTATTTGTCTAGAAATGCTTGGATTGTTTTTCTTGAAATGTCAGTGGAGGAGGAGGAGGAGGAGGAGAAGGTTCTTCAGATTTCCTTGTGACAAATGTATAGATGGGAAATTAAATTTGTTTACCTCCACAATTGAGAAAAAACAATCGTAAATTGGGTTTTTCTTGACCCATTTTAAGAGGGAGGGGGGTTTTTTCTGGTTCAAGTTTCATTGAGGATGAGAAAGGTTAACCCCTAAGAGCTTAAGCTCATTTTAAAACTATATAACCTCTATTTGAATCTTGTTAGATATTTTGATCATCCATGAATTCAAGTACAAGTTCAAATTTTAGATTCAAAAGTTTACAAACTCATAATTCTTTGATAAAAGTTTTAACCAAAATCAAGCAAAGGAAGGTGAGATAGCAAAGCTAGATTGACTTCATATAAGGTTGAGCAAGTTTTACTCAACATTGGATTTGATGCTTCATGTGCCCAAATATAACTTTTGACATGTATTAATGCATGCATTTTAATACGGCACTCACAATGATTAAGTTAGCTATCCAAAACAAAAACAAACTCAAAATACTCTTTTTTCAAATAAAAACGAGACAATACAAATTTTGGAATTGTGAATGTCATGAACCTTAAAAAGGAGCACAAATTCAAAAGGAACTCACTATTGAAACTCCAAGGTCGGTTCATTAATGAGTTTTCAAAGTTAGACTAACTAAGGTAGCAAGGTTGACTAAGGGTGAGGCTTTGGCCATTGGGCAACAAACCATTAGAAATATATTCGATGTATGTACCCAACCAAAAGTATACAAAAATTAAAAAATATTTAAAGCTTTACTTGGGGGACACTTTGTGTAAATTTTGGGATTTATGTGCATCAAAAAATCATTTAAAAAATAATAATTATTCAACCTTTTTTTTATCACTCTATTATTATTTTATTTTTTAATATATACATATTAAAACACTTTCTATTAAGTATAATTCATTTTTTCATACTACTACAGGTCTTATGTTATAATTAAATTAATTATTTGAATAAAATTGATCTTATTTTAAACTAATTAACTTCTAATTTTTATCCACCAACCAATATATTGCATCTTATATTTTTACTCACATATTTTTTACTTGTTTGACTAGTCTCCCCCCCCCGGCATCATGAATGATTTTGGCTTATGGACCCTTTTAGTCATTAAAGTGTTGACAAGAAATAGATGTGCCTTAAAAGTCCACCACACGACGTGATAATAGGGCTCCATGAGTGCTTTTGATCTCATTGAAATTTTATTTCTTGTTATCTTGTGGTCCATCTTCATCAAATCTCTCAAGAATACAACCTTTTGCATCTTGTGTTTTAATGTGTGTGTGCATTTGGGATGTGGAAATTATGATGCATGTTTCAGATGATCATCCCATATACTATATTTTGGTATTGTGCTACTAATTTAAAATTAGGCCTATGCATGTCTATTTTTGTGTTTGTGTTTTGCAAGTTGAAACCTTTACCCATGTATACCATCCAATGCAAACTGCTTGGGAAGAGGATGTTGTGTTGCTACAGGTGAAATGAGCACTCCATCAACTTTAGATAGGTTTCATCTATTGCCATAAAAGGCAGAAAAATCTAGTTGTTTTAGGTTTGATTAGTCAATTTGAATATATGGTTTGATGATCCAACATTAATATTGTACTTGTTAAATCACTAGATAGGCATGTTCACATCTAGCTCATGTGGTTCTCACCAAAGGTCTAGGAGATTGAAAATCCAATAGGACTAAACATATCATTGTTCCTATCATTTTGATGAAAATCCATTAAGATTGCTATTATTTTTCCTCTACATAAGGTACTTGAACCAATTGATGGTGGACTATGTGAGAAAATGTAATATCAATCTTTTGAAGCTTTGATGATTTATCAACTATTTTCATGTGCTTGTTCAAATCTTGTTACTTTCAATGTTGAGGGTAATACACAGTAAACAATTATAATGAAATGGAATGGACATTGTTTATCACATTAAAAGTTCAACTAAATTTACAAGACCAATTTTTCTCCCATTAAGACATTTTGAAATTGAATTGCCACAATTAGTTTAAAACAATTTATTCCAGCCCATTTTTTCTAAACACTTGGTTTTCTAACTACAAGGTGGTTTACTAGATGGCGTGCTTGAATTTCTAAAGATTTTCAAATGATAACCACAAAGGCAAATGTGTCATGTACAAGTATAATTAAAAGACCTAGGGACTTAGCCAATATAGGCAATAGCTAACCATTTTGACTAAGCTAATGGACATTTTGACCAAGGATACTTACTAGTATAAATAGTGGATATCCCTTTTGACTAAGCCATTGTCCACATTGATTATACTGGTATTTTCATTGTCCAATTTGATTAGTTGTCTCATTTGACAGTAGTCAAATAGGTCACAATAGTCAATTTGACAAGTCAAAAGCTACACATGCCATTCAAGCCCTTGGTTTATAGTTAGAATGAACATGTTTGTTAATAAAAAAAACCATGTAGTCAAATTGGACCGTTTGAAAAGCTAGGAATTTTAATAGTGGTTTGTACATTAGAGCTTTACATGTTAGATTGAAGTTATCAAGGACACGAAGAACCATGAGAACAAAGGTTATAGTAAAGGTTTAAGTTTAATTTCCAAACAAAGAACAAGACAAGATTATGCGATTATAAAACAATAACACAAAAACAAAGAACAAAAACATGAAATGTGCAAAACAAACGTGAAAATAAATATTTATTATGCTAACAAATGCAAACATGAACATGAAAAGAACATGACAAGAATATGGTGCAAGATTGTGCTTAAGACTGGTGTTGAATAAATTGAAGGAAATGAAAGGTCTTACTTTTATTTCTTTGGTGGAAATACCACTACATGTAACTATCATTTGTAACAAATTTTTTATCACAAGCAACATTTGCAACTAAATTGGTTATATTAACAAACAATAAATTGCATGTAAAAACCAATCACATGTGACGAATGAAATATTTTTTCATCGAATATGTATATGACCACCGAATAATGTATACATGAGTGATTTTGTAATTAAAATTGTAACTATATTGGTGACCAATTACATTCTGCCATGTGACACCCATTTAAACCTGCGCCACATGGAATTTATATAGCTTACATGGCACATAGGTTTAAACATAGGCCATGTGGCACCTAAGTATAGACATAAGCCATGTGGCATTTAGTTTACGCGACCTTGGTTTAAACATATGCCACGTGGCACCTATGTTTAAACATATGTTACATGGCATGTTTCTAAACTTAGGTGCCACGTAAATTAGATGCCACATGGCACTTAACTTATTTAGGTTTACACATATGCCATGTGGCATCTAGGTGTAGACATATGCCACATGCCATTTTAAAGCCTAGCCTAGGTGATCACCTAGGTTTGGTTTAGATTTAGGCCATGTGGCACCTAAGTTAGGTCTAGACTTACGCCACTTAGGTTAAGCCTAAACTTAAACCACATGGCATCTATTAAAAATACCATTTTTTTTTAGGTTTAATAAGGTTGAGCCTTTTTTATTGGCTCATCCCAAAATGCAATTGCATTTTAATTTATACATTGTGCTTTTGGGGCACCTTTTTATGTAGTTGACAAAACGAAAATGGGAAGCAAAACATATGGGATTAATTTTGTAGTTTGCAACTAGTTGTGCAACTATTTGGGCTACTAGTGACTACCTAACCTAACCTACTAGTTCTAACTTAATTTACAACTTACTAACCTAGCCTATTAATTAACACATTTTATGATGTGGCACCTAATCTAACCATGTTGCCATGTGGCATGGAAAAAATGGTTAATTGTGTGCCACATGGCATGGCCTAAGCTTAACTTATGTGCCTTGTGGCATGTCCTAACATAACATAGGTGTCACATGCCATGTCATATATAGTTGCCACATAGCATGGTCGAAGCCTTGCCTAGTTGCCATATGGCATGTCCTAAACCTAACATGTGTGCCACATGGTTTGGTTAGGCTTAACTTAGGTGCCATGTGGCATGGCTAGGCCTAACATATGTGCCACATGGCATGACATAACCTAGCCTAAATGGCACATGGCATGTCATAGGCCTAACCTAAGTGCCATGTGACATGGATAAATTTAACCTCGATGCCACATGGCTTGACATAGGCCTAGCATATGTGCCATGTGGCATGTCTTAGCCTAGTTTAGGTGCCATGTGGCATGTTTTAGCCTAGCTTAAGTGCCACATGGCATGGCTTAGGCTAGGTTATGTGCCATGTGGCATGGCTTAAACCTAGCTTATGTGCCACGTGACATGGCTCAGGCTTAGCATACGTGCCATGTGGCGTGTCCTATGTCGTGTTTATGTGCCATGTGGGATGACTTAAACTTAACTAATGTGCCACATGGCATGGCTTAAACCTAACATATGTGGCATGTCCTATGTTTTGCATAGATGCCACCTTGCATGTCTTAACATATGTGCCATGTGGCATGTCACAACCTAGGTTAGGTGCCACGTGGCATGGCCTAAACCTAACAAAGATGCCATGTGGCATGGTTTAGGCCTAGCATAAGTGCCATGTGGCATGGCTTAGGCCTAACCTATGTTCCACATGTCATGTCTAGGCCTATGTAGACATAGGCAATGCCACATGTCATGAAACCTAGGTTAGGTACCATGTGGCCTAGGTTTGTAGGTAGGTAGGTACTTAATAAATAAGTAAGTAGGTATATATATGTCTAGGTACATCCTTGCTAAGTAGCCTAGATATTTTATATAACTAGCATGTGACTATATTGGTTACATTTGCAACTAAATATATATACAATGTTGTAAAAAATACAAAGACATTATAAAAAAAACACAATTGAAGGATGAAATAGGTCATAGTCGTAACCTATTTGAAAAGAAGACCAAACTTCATCCAAATTTGAAAAGTAGTTGCATAGGCAACCATTTGTAATTGCAGATGACATTTGGTTGCACATATTTGCACAGGGATGGGTTGTAAACAACAATATTTCTAGTAGTGTTTATACCCCTTTGGGGGCCTAGTTTAAATAAGTTTTCAAGGAGGCTTTTATGCGTGCATCAAGTAAGGAAGCTTATTGAAAACCTTCCTAACTAAGAGTTAACTATGAGTTAACTGAAATTTAACTAAAAGTTAATTCATACTTAATTAAAAATCAACTAGGAATTAACAAGACTTTATTAGGACTTTACTAAAAATGAACTAAAATTCAACTTGGACTTAACTAAAAGTTCATTTAGACTTAACTAAAAATTAACTTGGACTTAACTAAAATTTAACTGGATTTTAATTAAGAGTTAACTAAGATTTAACTAAAAATTAATTAAGACTTAACTAAGAATTATGGATGAACATTATGGATGAATTCCATTTATTGGAAGATGGTGTTTAATGTTCACATCCGTCACATAGGCTTATATGTAAACCTTTACTCACTAGTTCAAGGTCTACACAATTGGACCCTTAAAACATCTCTAACACAATACCCTAAACATGCATGCAATAATAACTAATGGAAATTAATGATGTTGCAATCCTCATTACAATGCTTACAATATTAAAACTAAGTAAGAGCTTTGCCATTTTTTGAGATTTGCTTTGACACCAACGCACATTATATATCATTATCATTAAATGTTGTGACGTCATGAGCAAGAACAACTTTTGTTTCTATTTTGTTTTTTTATGTGAACCTTTGTGGTGCAATGTTTTGTACTAAAATGTTACCATTTGAAAAATGCTCTTAAACAAGCTTTCATAAATGACATGCATGTGTTTATGCCTTATGGTGCAACGTTCCATAGTAGAATGCCGATGTTTGGGAGTGTTCCTAGATAAGCATTCATATGTGATGCACATGTGTTCATGTTTCCACAATGCAATGTTATGTAACAAAAGGCTATTGTAAGCTTTCATAAATGTTAGTAATGGTGTTGCTTGTTAGCACTAGTGTTGGTTATAGGTTGAAATTATTCATTACCATTGGTTCAGAAGGAGTCATGTTATTACTCGTATGTTGTTGGTCAAGCTTTTTTGAGCTTATTCTTTGAAGAAGTGTCGAACCAACCTTTTCTTTTCAATGTTTTTTGAGCATGGAGATCAAATGTTGTGGTTGTGGTCGTAGAAAAAAATTGATCTTTTTTCTTTTTTCTTTTAAAACTTTGAAGGACAATAGTTGTCAATATTTTTGCAACTTTTGTAGCCATGAAACATGAAAAATTCTTGAACCATTGAATAACTTTACATGAGAAGTGCTTGTAATTTGGAATGGAAATGCATGTGTCCACGATGCAATGGTTTATAGTCTAGCAAGTTTTGTGGTATGGGCTTGCAATGGGGCGTCGTGGTTTTAAACCTTTGTAAATCCATCAAATTCTTTGACACTTTTGATTTTATAAAGGAATTTGGTGGATTGCAATGGAAATGTTCTTACCCAATGGTTCTTTCTTTGGAAAAAAAAAACTACTCAACATTGGTTAGTAGTTAATACCAATGTTGGGCAGTTTTCACCCATTAATTGAAAATCAACATCAATTTTCAATCTGTTTCTTAGTGAAAATCACCATGAGAATCTACTTTGCAATTTTCATCATAGATGAAAATCGCCTAGTGAGAACCACCCATGATCTCATTGGGCATCAAATTTGAAAACTGAACTAATTCTCATATTTTGAAAAAGGTCTGATTTTCATGGTAATTTTTTTTAAAAATAATAAATAATAAATAATAAATGATACTAATAAATAATAAGTAAGAAGTATGAGTAATAGTAAAAAAACTAGTAAAAATAAATAAATAGTACGTAAAAAATAAGAGTACATTTTTATAAAAAAAAAGCTTACCATTAATGAAAGTAAAAAGTAAATATTTAAACTTATTATTTATGGAGGCAACCGCCACATTAGGGTTAAGGGTTTAGGCATCAACCCTAACCTTAATGTGATGGCTGCCTCCTTTTAAGGTTAGGGTTTAATTTTAATTCTAAGAAAAGTCCAAGCTCCCTCTCCAGTCCTTTTTGCTCCTACTCACTATTAGACATCTAAATCTTTGATTTCTTCTACTTTCAAGCATTTTGGTTTTTTGAAATTTTTTTAATTTAAAAAATTGGTTTATGTTTTGTGTTAGTTTTAGTTATATTTGGTTTTTTGTTTTGTTTTGTAGGGTTTGTAGTTTGTAATTTCTAAGTTGTGTTTTTTTTTTGTTTTTGGCTTGTTTTTGCTTGTGTTATTGCTCTTATTTGTGTTGATGTTCCCCGCTTGTTGCTCTTGGACTAGGGCTACTCCTCATTCATTGCATTTGGTCCATCGTTGTTGCCTTGTTGTTGCTCCCCGCCCATTGCTATTCCCTACTCATTGTTGTTGCCTTGTTGTTGCTCCCCGCCTGTAGCTGCCTTGTTGTTGCTCCTCGCCTATTGCTGCTCCCCCATTGTTGTTCCCCGCTCGTTATTGTTCCCTACCCATCATTGCTCCCACTTTTTTGAGGTACCTTTGGGCCCCCTTGCTATTGATCTTCCCTACTTGCCTATTGTTGCTTTTGCTTGTGTTTCCTTGGATGGTACTCCCTCTTCCTTTTTTGCTTTTGCAAGTAGTTTTTGGAGCTACAAACAACAAGCAAAAACTAGCAAGCCATGTAAGTTATATATATATATATATAATTTTTTATTTGATCATTTTAAAGTTTTTTATTTTTAGCTTTAATTTCTTTATTTTTTTGTATAATATGATATAATTTATTTATTTTTGATTTTGTTGTAAAAGGAAAAAAAAAGAGAAGAAATTGCTTTTAAAACTTGTAAGTTCTAGTTTTTAATCAGTTACCTTTATAAATAAAATTAATCCATTAAGTTATTTTCCTTTTCTTTGTTTGATCTTTTTTTATAAAAACATTCCTTTGTATTTGATATGTAGTTTTGTAAATAATTTGTTTTATTAATTTGTTTAAACTTGTTTTTAACATTTCATTTATTTTGTTTGTAGGTTAGTTGTGGTTGTTGGAAGGAGATTGGTGCTTGTTTGAGGGGGCAATAAATATTTTATAGTTTCTATTTTGTTTTTATTCTTTGCATTAGGTATAGAAGTGAGTTTGTTGTTATCTTTGTAAATGTTCACTCCATTTGACCTTTCATTTATTTCTTTACCTTTGGTGCCTTTTGTTCATTAATTTTATAATCTGCAAACAGAAAATGTATTTAAAAATATTACAAAATCTTTTTGATTTGAAGGAAATAACTTGTAGTATCTTAAATTTTGGTTGTTGGAAATTGAAATTGAACTTTATCAAAATGAAAAATTGATGAATGATATACCTATAATAAAAAATTCAATTGACAATTTGAGCTTCGAAACTGAAGTGAGTAGGGCTTTTGAAAGTAATGATGAAAGATTCATATTAAACTTATAAAAATTACATGCTAAAGATTATTTTGGAAGCTTGAAAATAGAGATGCCATCTGTCGGGCTTTCTATGTGATCAATGACAATAAACTAGTGGATGGAAAAATTCTTCAAGTCATGAGATATCATTTGTGTTCCAAAACACTTGTGTTATATAATTTAAGAACAAAACTAAGGAAGGGATTAATTTCATATTATAAGACTAATGGGATATTAACTTTGAAAAAACATGCGGATGCAAAACACATTTTGCTTGCAAAAGAACTTGACAAAGAAGTGAATAATTCAGTGAAAATTCAAGTTGAAAGACAACGAACTAAAAAAAGGCAAAATGTATTTTCATTTGAAATTTCTAAATTTATCTTTACAAAATTTATTTACAAGAAGGATGAAATGCAACAGAAATAATTTCTTGAAGATCTAGCTTTGCTAATTGTTAAGAGTCATTTGCATGTACATTTTTTGGAAAGTCCATGGTTGAAATGATTTGCTTTGCAATTGAACCTTTACTTTATCTTTCCTTCCATAAATGTTTTTCACATGAGATTTTGCCAAATTTAGTTCATAAAACAAAACATGTTTATGTTTTATCAAAATTATCTCGATGTATGTCAATTATTGCAGGTTTTGATTTGTGGATGTCAAAAGGCACTTATGACATTTTCGCTTCGGTCATTAACTTTTTGCATGAAAATTGGTAATCCAAAAAGGTGACAATTAGTCCTTTTGAAGCAAAAATAATAATAAGTCAAGCTTTAGCTATAAATTTGAAAGAGCTCTTGGATTCTTATGGGTTAAACAAGAAGATCATTACTTATGTCAAAAATGAAGGGCAAATTTCAATTCTATGACCATAGCTTTCAAATCTGTTGTTAATTGTGAGGTTTTGTGGTTGGAAGAAAGTTTCAATGACATTTGTTTTGGTTATGCATTTTTCACATGTTAATATGTTATTGTTGAAAAAAAGGTATGCAATAATCTTAAGTATGTTTCAATCAAGTTTGCATAGTTTGATATCTAGAAATGTAGAACATGGCCAAAAAAATCTAAAAAGGGAAGACAAAAGTGGACGAAAACTTGTATTGAGTTTGGAATTCAATTAAGGAAACTAAATACACATGTTAAGACAAGGTAAATATCTTTTTATTATCTCTTTATGTTGATTACTTTATTTTTTGAATAAAATTTTTTTTCCAATTTTTAAAAATTAATTTATATATATTTTTTGTAAGTTTGCAAGTAGGGTAATATTATTTCAAGAAGTGTTTCTTTTACATGGAACTATTATTATGTGTTATAGCAAGCAAACTAATGTTTGAATGTTTGGCCATGTTCTTCCTCCTATTACATGGTTCGTTTGTCAAACAATAGTTGATTATTTAAACCCGATTGTTTCTATTTGCATCTTGAACTAATCTATTGGACATTGGTTATTATTAGATGCCTTGAATTTTGTTATTACCATGAGTTTTAAAGCCAGGGATGAAATGCATTTGAGGCCTTCATGGATGATGACATTGGATTTTTTTTAGAGTTAACAACTTTTGTTTCTTACATTAAATTGGAAGTGTTTGGGGTTTTAGATTCTTTCCTTTCATTCTTGAGGACATATGAAGAGAAGAAAACATGTAACATGTTGTCTATGATGTTTGACCTTAGGTTGAAAAAATTTCGTTTTGTTTTTTCATATGTTGATAAAAAACAAGGAATGTATATTGTGGAGAGTATGACAGGATAACGTTGTATCCCATGTTGGTCAAGTCATACAATCATTTACATCTTGTTGAAGATGTTGTTATGGTTTTGTAGATTATGATGCTGATTAAAATTATGGATTAAATATTTTCCAGATGATTAGCAACAACGTTGAAATTGCAAAGGAAATTGTAACAAGGGAGTTGTTGGATTTTAGGAGGTTTCATGTGGATGTGAAAAATATAAAAAACCTTTTTTGTCGTGACCTTAACCTTGAGTTTGCGACTAAGGTAAGGGCTTGCAAAGGTGGGAATTGAAAATGAAGCCCGGGAGTCACATTTCATTCTCCCGAGAGTGTAAGAAAGTGTGAGGGAATGAACCCACACACCCCTAAGTGCATTCCCACTTTGGGAGTTCGAATCCCAGTGGACTTTCAAATTTTTAGAGAGCGCATTCAAGGGTCAAAACTCATTGGATCAAAAAATTCATTGTACCATGGGAAAACTTTTGAGACGTAGATGTTTAAAATGGGTTCGTATGACACATTTGGGTTCTTAAAACATAAGTTATGGCCCAAAGAAGGGCCAAAAGTCAAACTGCCAATTTGACTCCCATCCATTAAAAGTCGAGAATCGCCGTGATTTAATTTTGTGTAGGTGGTGTGTCACATATTGTTGGAAAGCTCTTGACGAGGGTTACAACTTTGTTTTAGACCTCACCTTAATCGAAGGTCTACCAAAAAAAAGTTGCGGGCTTCCAAAGTCATAGGAAGCCCAATTTCGGGAATATCAAAACTTTCAACTTGGGAATCTCGAGACAAAATGACATTTGAGGGCAGGCCATGTGGCTAGGCATAAAGAATACTTTAAGGGCGAAGGTGGTGGTGGCTTCCCCCAAGTCCAGGCCGTGGTGAGTTTTCTGAGTTAATGTATGCTCGTGGTTTGTTCGTGCACCAATAATGCTACAACAACGCATTAACCAACTTGTTGTTTGGTTTGTGTAGGCCTATTTGAATAGTTAACCCGCTTGTCATTCGTCCTTATCCCTTTTTCGAAGCTCCAACATGATTTTTTATCTTCAAAAATGCTGTAAGTTAGGGAGCGCAGCCCAACTCCTTCTTTCGTTATTTTCACCTTCAAACTTGCATTTGAGTCTGACAAGGAGTTTGGGGGTGCATCACATTCCAATGGTGGGAGAAACATGAATTTACATTCTTTGTAATTGGTTTTTTTATAAAAGAAAATTTTAAAATTGTAGGTTCCCAAATTGAGATTGAAATCATTTTTTCTCTTACTAGAATTTTAAGAAGCCTTAAGAAATGTTGGTTACAATTTGAAAATTTAGATAATTAGTTTTTGTTAGTCAAAATTGGCCCAATGATCCTAGGGTGGGATGTAATATGCCATCGACCTTGGTGGAATTCATAGAGAAGGACAAAATTGTAGAAGAGGAGTTGGAGGAATTTGAAAGGGAGGAAATTGTAGATATGAACTTTTTATATTAAAACAAATGATTTTCCATCATTTATTAATTTACTTAGTTCATCATTTATTATGATTATAAGAAAAGAAACACAAAAAGAAACCCAATAAAAAAGCTAAATGGAAAAAAAAAAAAAAAAAACATCTTAATTTATGAAAATTGACTTGTGGGAACAGCCCTTGAAAAGGGGTGGTTCAAAATTTTGTGAAACCCATTGACCCTGAAAACTGCCTAACTAGATTTTAAAAACATTCTGAAAACCAGGTTAGTTCTCCAATGGGAAATTTAAAAAACAAAAAGAATTGAGGCAATTCTCAGAACCTGCCCCAAAAACTGGAACCAATGGTTCTCACGAAAAAGTGAGAACTGCCCAACACTGGTTAGTACATAAGACATAGCCAACCACCATGAATACAAGGCAAAATGTTTTTTCATGCACATATCATACACATCTTGCAGACTTGACTTTGTAACTTTTTGGGGCCCTGCCCTCACAGGGACAGGGACTATCACATTGGATCCAACTTTTGGAAGTTTTTCCTTATTAGCCTGGTTTCACATTAGATGAATTGATTTCTTTGGCGAAAGTGTTTAGACTGTTTAGATTGGAATGGATTTTTGTTTGGTGTTCAGAGTGTGGACACAATAAGTAGATGTACAACATTTTATCTATTGGCAGGGCCAGCGTGTTTGTGATGCGTTTTGTTTATTTCATTGTTCTTGCTTCGAGCGGTTGTTCAATGAACATGGATGGGGTGGGGTAGGGTGGAGCGGAGGGGATGATGAGAGAGAGATGGTACTTACACATCATGTGGGAGCGCTTGGCTTCCGCCAACCTCTTCCGTTGGTAGAAAGGCATGAATGGAGACAAGAAACGCACAAGAGCATAAGGACCACCCACCCCTTCTGCCCGCCCCAGTTACCTTTTGACCCCGGTTGAAGCCACTTGCATTAAAAAATAAAATAAATCTATACTTGGGGCACTAGGTGTATTTTACATTCAGGAAAACCGCTGCAAGGGGGCCCAGTTTATTATCTTTTGAAGTTTTGAGGAAAGTATGGGGGGAGGGGGAGGAGGGATTTAAAAAACTTTTGTTGTTCCCATCAAGTTCCCACTATTTAGGGCACTAGATTTTATTTTAATGTAACATGCCTATTTTTAGGTATCATCAGATTCCTTGTTTTTTAAAAAAATTCCCCAATTTTGTCGATTTCACAAAAGTGGAGAATAATTTTCTAGAAAGAAAGTCCAAATTGTTTTCTGAATATACTTATTCTTTTTCAAAAGATCCAAAATATTAGGGTAGCCAGGCCGGTCACCGAACACTTAGTGTCTCAGAGGTCTGCGAATTTCTGGAGAGTGCTCCTTTGAATTTCATGCCCAAAAAGGAATTGTAGCCCTAATATTTGTGCACCCACAGAAAGTTGAATCGTTAACAAAATGAAGAAACGAGTCAGATGTGACCCTCCAAAGTGACTATTACCGAACACCCAAAAAAGTCTTTGAAAGTCGCTCTATTGCCTTTATGGTTCAAATATTATTTGTACATCATAAGGTTGTGCTCTTATAGCACTTTAAATCACTTAAATTGAACAAGAAATGAGAAAGGTATGAGCATTGAAAGTAAGAGGGGTAGAAGAGAAGAAAAGAGAAGAAAAACACATTTTATAACTTGGAAAAGCTTATTTCTCTTTCTGCTCTTCTATAATTACTCCTTTGCCTCTGCTGTTCAAAGACGAATTGAAGAGCTCAAGTTAGGGTTCCCATAACTTTTTGAATCACTCAAAACGAAGAAGAGACAAGGAAGATATTAATATGATGTTCGGTCATAGGTGGTGTTCGGTCATAGGGCAGGTTCCCCTATATGTTGCCACATAATTTGAATATATCTGAAATTTTGACAATCCCAAAACATTAAAATAATAATAATTTTTATTTATTTTTCCCTCCTATTCAGAATCTATCTCCAGATGTGGTGGGTCCAGTCCAGCCATTGGTGAACTTATCCTGGATGTGCTTAAATAAACTGGAAGGGGTGTGTCACAGTATGGCCTTTGTCATTTACATTAAAAAGTATCATCTTAAGGCAAAAGAAGAATTATGGCAACTCAAAATATTTCACCATAGCAAAAATATAATCTTCAAAAAATCTTCTAATAAAGAAACCAAAATCCTCCAAGATATTTCTGCATCTACATCAAGGAAATTCGGTTAATGATGAATTTCCATTAACTAAAAAAGAAAAATGACCCTTTGGCTAATCAAAAATTTCAACACAAGCCAAAATTATCATCTTTCAAAATAATCCTCATATAAAAAATAGACCTTTTATTATTACATAGGGGCCAAAATCCCTGAAGCTACTATACTCTATAATGAATCCAAACACAATATCCTTGCCTTGGAAGACACGGCCAATAATAAAAAAGGGGAGTTTCACGCAGAGATATTCTTCAAAGATTGATTGATTCTGCAATCAGAACGAATGGCTGGAAACAGCTCTCAGGCAAGGACGAGGCTTGCAGGCGGCTTTTTGGCAACCGCAAGCTTAGTGCAAATCCACTTGGATGCTCTGTCAACAGCTGCAACGTCCGATCACGAGAATCTCAACGGCTCTCTGCGGGAGTTGAACGGTTTAGGGTTTCGGTTTTAGGGTTAGGGTTGAAACCCTGGTTGCCGCCGTTGTGAGATTGGAAAGTATATAAACGTATGCAATTTGCAGCATACTCATAGACGGCGTTAGTTGGAGTTGCAAGATTGTCCTTTGCAGTAGCTAAGGAGACGTGTTGTGAATGCCTGTTTCATTCATGTAGCCGCTGCAAACAAGTTGAGTGACTGCCCTTTTGTTTTGTTGGTTAATATGCAGGATCTGGGGGGGAAAAGGTGATCTGCTAGCTGAACTTTCGTTTTGTAATTGTGCATGAAACAGATTGGCTTGAAGAAATGTGGGGGATGATGAGCCCTGAATAGGGGTAATACAAGGTGCTTTTGGAGCGCGAGATGTAAGTTCTAGAGGTTCTGTGGGAGCACTGGCTTGTCATAAGTCTCGTTGGCTTGAGATCGCAATACACTAAGTTCTTGCTGTGAAGGTAACTCACCCCTTCTGCTATTTGAAGCATGAGGTCCACACGCTAGATGAGAGAGAGTGGATAGTCCCGATTGCTTGGAAAGTGGCTTATGGATCTGCTCCATGGCTTATAAGATTCTTCTAAAGCGCGATGAATCTGTCACTGAAAGTTGGTCGGACTACTCACTTTTCCTTTTTACAAAGTGTGAACCCCATGCTTCAAAAAGCAGACGGGTGAAGTACTATCGCAACAAGAACTTAGTGCATCACAATCTCAAGCCAGAAAGCGTTTTTGTCGAGTGTGACGAATCTTGCCCTGAACGTTGTTTCTCCACTGAAACAGAACTTTTGTACTGCCATAGTGTCTGGCTTTGGCACCATGAAAGAGAAAAGGGGAGCGTGTCACCTGCAGACCAGGTAACTAACATGGGCACCACGATGTACTTAAACATGGTGATGAGCATCCTGTGGCGTTCTGTTCCATGAAAGAATGTGTGCACAGTTCTGCGCTTGCCTTGTGGAGTCGGGGTCTTTACCCTACAGTGCAGATCTTCAGGGATCTGAAGGGGGAAAGGAGCCGCCTCCAAACTGTCTTGTTTGCTTGTTTAATCTTATAGAAAAGTGATTGGATGTTAGCCCCGTGGAGCAATATACGTTGACGAAATTTGCGCAGAGTTGAGACACATCAAATACTTTGTTTTTAGAGGTTGTTCAGTCAGTTCAGGTGTGTCGTACAGAGTAATGAGTTTGTGGAATTTAAGGCAATACAAGAAACACTGGTGCTTTTCTCCCCTTATTTGCAAATCCTTTAGAACTTGGTTTCTGTGACCGTGGAATATCTTGAGGAGCAACAGTATGTTGTACGAGTCACTTTAAGTCTCCCCATTTGCGTCATAAATAAGATGTTAATCTAGCAAATAGAAAAAAGAATTTGATTTGGTGCGATATTTTGCCTAGTTCCACCCTATATATATGTGAGGTAGGCAATTGGAAGGAGATGGGTCTGAAAGATTTTACTTGGGTTCGGAGCTGGTTTTCGGGCACTACTGTTGTGAAGACTGGCATGTCCAAGTATGTCGTCCCACATACAGCTGTCTAGGATTCCTGGAAAGTGAACTAGCATCTTACGTCAAATGTTTATGTTCAATAGCTTGTAAATAATTTATGCAAGCGGGAGATGTCGCATCTTTCAACCATGAAATCTCCCCCCTTCCCCAGGAAGACTCTGTTTCGATTTAGACATGCCCGTATTAAATTTGTAAAAAAAAAAACATCTGTCTTGAATACTTAAACAATCTTGGGGATGAATGAAGCTGAACATTTGCTGGGTGTTAGACAACCCAAATATGTTCACAGATCTACAAGTTCTAAGAACCTTGTGATGTTAGGCAATGAATGTTCCAGGCAGTCATTTTCTTGCACACGCTTTGTGTTGGAAGTACTGACAAGAATGACTCCTTCAATGTTGTTAAGACGGGACTAGAAACTTAAAAACTGACGAAGGCCACTGAGAGGTTTAATTTTTGGACCCTTGGTCTTCGAGTAGATATTGTTCTGTGCAGTCTGACTGTGCGAGGTACGGGAGATTAATGATAATGTAGTCTTCAATTTCTGCTGTTGCATGTGTTTCTGAGCTTTCACTGCCAAATATGCGCTTGATTGTGGTTCCACTTCCATGCTCGTGTCTACAGTTATGTTTTGATGCTACCATTGTCATTACTGCCAATTCCTCGATTTGGGGGCGTCTGTCGCTATTTCTTCAATAGCTCGTCTGTACTTCAATCAAAATTAACACTAGTCCCTTGTATTTTTGTGTATTTTTTGCGCATTTGACTTTTGGGTATTTTTATCTGCGATCTGGTCTTGAGAGATTGGAAATAATATTAGTTTTTTGATGGAAATGTAGCAAAACCCCCGTTTTTCCCAGTTTTTTGATGCCATATCACCCAAATTTTGAAGCCATTTTTTTTGAAATTAGTGTGCGATATTTAAACTTGATTTGAAATTGGTAAAAGTCAGTTCCAATGGAATGGAAGTTCACTTCTTGGGTGTTTGCCACATGTTGCAACAGTAGCAGAAATGTGCGCTTGGGCAAATGTCAAAGTCTTATAAATATATATGATGGGAATGTCTCTTCGAAGCTGAAGCACAGGTTGCAATCACAGTTGGAAAATTAAATATCTTATGTTGCATACCTCTTGTGTAGAACCACCAAGAAACAAGCTTATGAACTTAAAAAGCAATCTGGAATTCAAATCGTATGGCTGTGAATAGTGCTACTGTACTACTGAAAAGAAATTAGAATATGTGTGAAGGTAGATTTTGTAGCAGTCATGTCTACAACCAGCTTTGCTAACTTCTGGAGAGGGTATGCAAGAACTGAGACCATGTAGAGTCATAGTTGGCAATGTGAGCCTTGTCATGACCCAGACATTTTTGCCTCCCATAATATTTCTCAAAAATCTCACTACATCATTCAGCCAAATCCTGGCACAACCAAACAGATCAAATTCACACTTGTGCTTGTGAGCTGTTTCTCAAGAATTGTAGTCTTTGAAGACTGCAATCATTGGGAAACAGTTCTACCTATGCCTGCATAGAACTCCAAAAGTGGTTTTGCATTTTGCATCAGTCTGCACACCTTTGCAACACATTCCAATTTGGAAAAATCCTTTCATGACTTGCAGGCAGTAATCTTTGTGACACTAACCTGTAGAATTTTGTTGGAGTTCTTCATATCTCCTTGGGTTCTAAAATGATCAATATTCCAAAAATACAGTACCTTTGTGAAATCTGTAGGTGATGATGTATCTTATGATGGATAAGTTTCACTTGATTATCATACACTTGTTTCTTAAGCTCACAGGTCAAAATCTCCACAATGCCCATTATGCAATTTGAAGTGAACCCACTTCACTTGAACTCAATAGACAAGAGCTCCACAGTCCCCATACTTTGAAGTCAACTGTAAGTACCATTTCAATCAAGTCTTTGACAGAAATTGCAACTTCCAATCAGTATTAGCACTTAGTGAAAAAAGGGTCACCTGAACACTAAAACCCTGAAAGAAATTCAACGTTCTTGAAACATGAATTCAACATACTTCACAAACTCTGAGACCAAACCCCAACCAAATCACTTATTTTGTCCACAAGTCAGGATCAGGATAAAATAGGATCACCATCCAATTGCAAAAGCGAAGATTGTAGGTACCTGCCACCGACACATGCAACATTTGCAACTGCGATTGCACATAACATTACATGATCGCCAAACTAGCCAGAAAATTCCAAGGACCAAACAAATTGATACCTAAGAACGAACCTGGAAGAAGCTGAAATCATCAACCACTGCACATCGCTTCCTCCTCCCTCTTTGTGTACCTATCCTCCATCATCGACATCACCCAACACACAGTACAATCAATTTCTTGAGCTCCCTCGTCCATTTCTTGAGCAGCTGCTTCTTCTGCTTCTCAATTGATGTCCAAACCCTACGAAAAAATCACAGCAAACAACAGCAACCATCAGCAACCATTCTGATGATGATGGTGTGTAGGGATGACCCATTGAGAACACAGTGAATCTCAGCCAGGATCACAGGTCAAGAACTGGGGATAGAAAGAGGGTTTGAAAACCTTAGTGAAGAACTGGGATCAAACAACAAGACGAGCAAATTCTCTTTGACCTAATATTGAAGTTTACTCCAGCGACTCCTTACACTCCTTGTGCAAGCGTCATCGGCTGATGATAGACACTGAGCGACATGGATGAGAGAGAGTCTAAGTGGTGTTTGCGACAAGACCCAAGATTCTGAATCCCCGTTGCAAGGATTGCAGTTGCTGGAAAGAGAGAGGGAGATGGCAAGAGTTTGGTAGGGTTTGGATTTAGGAAGACGAGGTGCAGCAGAACAAGAGGTGCAAAGAAGAAGTGCGTGAGAGAGAGAGAGAGAGAGAGAGAGAGAG
>Ga0116231_10003277_pt1 | contig 33758 bp, 19 predicted proteins | sample S1TSphgellanicum_2_FD_89695 | JGI IMG/M metagenome (GOLD analysis project Ga0116231, IMG submission 89695) | Host-associated microbial communities from peat moss isolated from Minnesota, USA - S1T2_Fd - Sphagnum magellanicum MG | ecosystem: Host-associated > Plants > Peat moss > Unclassified... | reverse complement strand
TTCTAAACCAGAATTCCAGGGTTTTTTTTGAAAGGATTTTGTGAGGTAGCCAAAGGGGTAATCATCCAGAAAATTAAGTTTAGCCAAATTTGGCTATATATAAATATGCATTTAAAAAAAAAAAAAAAAAACAGAATCCTTTTCTATTTTCTTGGCTACCTTCTGGAAGGTATCATAAGACTCTGGCTAGCAATCTGGAATTTTGGAATTTGGTAAAATTTTGGGGTTTTCACTTATGGTTTCAGAGAGTTAGAATTTGCATGTTTTGTACAAGTTCTTTTTTTTCTTAGGCCTAACCTTGCATTTTTCCGCACTGCAAAACATGATTTCAACAAATACAAAAAGGAATTTTTGTGGAAAAAATGACATTAAATCACTAGACTAGATTTCAAAAAAAAATTTTAAAAATTTAAAATCAAATCTCCAGATTTCTACAACAGGTTCCAGCAGAAGCCAAAGTATTAAAGGACTCTTAATTTTTATTTAAATTTTTTTTCATATATGGTCTATAGCCCAAATTTGGCTAAGTCTTCTTGTAGTTGATTGTCAATTTGGCTATATCACAAAACTGAAGGGAAGAAAAAGAACAGAGAAACTTTGTAGTGAGGATTTTGTGTTTGTTTTGTTCAACTAGGGTCTTTTAACTTGAGGGTTGCACTCCTATGTGTGGTCCAAATGATATGTGATTGGCAAATTTTCTTCAAATCTTGGCTAGAAAAAAAAATTAAAAAAATAGACCTATACAAAGCATATTGCACCCAAAAAAAACAAAACAAAACAAAACAAAAAAAATCATCAGATTTTTGAGATATATATATATATATATTTTTTTTAATTTCAAATCTTCAGATTTTATTGATAAGTTCGAGTGGGTAGCCAAGCATATAGAAGGATTGTGCTTCTTTTCTACATTATTAATATCTAGTATATTGCCAAATTTGGCTAAATTACATTATGGATGATCTCCCCTTTAACCACTTCACAAAATCCTTAAAAGAAACATCACATCATTGTTTATTAAGTCTATATTATAACTTGTTTTGTGGTCCATCTCTAAGTTCACATGCAAACCTCAAGGTTGAGTTGGTATGGTTGGGTTGGTATGAATTTGATCTTGGTGGCATTCCTAGGAATGAGTCATTATTTTGGCTCCCAAAAAAAAATTAATATAATATAATATATATATATATTCTTTTCTTGTCTTTGTTCTTTGTATTTGGTAGCGGTTTTGGCATTTATAAATGAGAAGCTCAATTGTTTATCATCTATAACGTTGTTGTACAAGATCTCTTATGTTGTAGGACTTCATGGTTGTGTTCCTCAAAAGTGGTTGTTGTCTTTTTATCATTCCCATGTGTTGTGGGTTTGATGCACCTATTTTGTTACCTCCAAGTTTGTATATGCATGTACTATTGACCATGGGTTAGTATGGGCTTTAATTTTTTGGTATGCTTGTGACTATTGGGTTGTTGGTATTGGTGGTGTCTTTTGAACTACCCTTTTGGGTGGTTGTGATTGGTTGGCTTGGAGGGCCAAATTCCAAATGGATCACCAATGCTTCAAAGTCCCAACCTACACTTTCATACATTTGGCTTTATGGCAAAAAGCTTGTAAGTAGATTTGGAACATATCATTGTAGTGTGAAAGGAGGTCAAGCATATTGGACGGGTGTGAAAATAATTGGATGAAGTCCACTAGGGATTCCCTATGGTAACATCAACTTTTGGCAAAGGTGAATGTAGCAATTGGAAAGGTTGTCATGATATTCCATATGACAAACTAATGAAAGCTAGATAATTACAAAGTGTGAGCAAGTAATGGTGGAATATTTTGCAAGTTGTTCTCATTATTTGTATTGTTGGTTTTTGGGTTGTGTAGATTACTAAAATCTCATTATTTGTATTGTTGGTATACTATCATGAGTACTAAAAAGATGGTGTTATTGAACATCAATCATGGGCATAATAACATGAACATACTTCATGTAAAGAATTTTTGAAAGTTCAATAAATGGGAATCATTTTGTGGAAATTGAAGGAATATGATGGTGAATACAATTTGGGGAGTTGGGTTATCTTTACCAAGTTGAATTACAAGTAGTCAAATGTTAGTATGTTAAGAGAGATGTGGAGGTGAAATGTGAGAGTCTTTAATACATATTGGGATTGAGAGGAATCAATTGAAGAAAACTTCAATCTACCAATGAAAATTGATGTGCATGAAGATGAAAATAAAGATGGACCCAATGGGGCAAATTGAATGTTTTAATCCAAATGTTATTTCCATTTAAAAAATTGTTGTTGTGTTAGATCCAACGTGGTGAAAATTGAATGCCAAGGATGTAGTTGCAATTAAATGTTATTTATGTTGTGGCAACATTATCTATTAATGTGAGGGCCTTTGATGCAAGTGCAATTTTAGTGAATTTTTTGTGTGAGCATTTCAAATCAAGATTGATTCATTGACATGTAAATTTTGTTCCAAAAGGTAGATGTTATGCCTTGTTGACAATCAAAAGTACCATATGTGAGACCATGTACATGTAAATAGTGCCTTTCCAATCAAAGTGTCCTAATATGGGAATCAAATTTAAGATCCCCCTTTTTATTGGCTACATCACCATATATGCATAACCAATTGGGGAGGAGAAATTTTTTTGGGCCCTATAATAGACACATCCTCAACTAGTTTACATTAGATAGGCTTTTATTATATTAAAACTTACTTTCATTAATCTTAACTTTTAAATGCATTAATGGATTCATGTGTATAAACCATCTAGTAATTTTTGAATTCCTAATTCCCTTTCTTTGCAAACCTTTATCCTACTATTTTTCAAAACAAATACATCAAGTTTGATTAATTGACTTTTGAGTTAAAATAAATTGTAAACATAGTATTTCAATGAATCCTGCATAAATTTATACCAATGGAATTCATCCATATATATCAATCATAATAATTGGCAAATTTTATTCAAAACCAACTTTGTTTCTTGTCTTACAATATGCATTTGTAATTCATCTCGTAAAAGTTGAGCAATATCTTGAATATTCACAAGTTTCCCTCAACTTGAAGGACCTTATGCTTCCACTAATATTCCGATAGCTTCAAATATTCCATGACAAAAACATGGCATTTGATGAATTTTATCATTTTGTACATACTTTTGAATACAATGGCCATGTTAAACTTTAAACATCATTATAGACTAGGCTAGTCCACTCCCCCCCCCACTCTCCAAAATATTTATCCAAAAGTTCAAAAGTTTGAGATGCATGGCATATAATTATTGGACTTAAATGAGTCCCTCCCACCCTTGCAATAGTAGTTTTTATGTTTTTGAAGGTCTATTGCATGAGTTTTTGTGAGTTTTGTAACATGAGAGGAAGTTTCGTGTATCTATAATGTGCAAAATTGAAATGAAAGCCAATGACTTGTTCATTTGTTTAATCCATGTACTCGACAAAACATTCCTAATTTATTAGTTTGATTCCTTGAGCACCCATGTTTTGAGACATGAACATGAATTCAATTATTTGTTATAGCAATCATTAACATTATTTCAATAAGCTTGTTCAACAACATGTAGTTTGTTAGGTGAACAAATTAACACAACTAAACAACATTGCATGAAGGTTGTTTTAAACAATGGCTAAAAGGTGGTTGCAAGGTAAGGTGGATTAATTTCAATAGATAAATAGTCCATGCAAAAATCCATTTGGTAATGTTTAAAATGACAATTCATTGTGATATGATTGCCTGAGTGGGGGCCTACAAGGTGATTAATCAACCAATAAATTTCAAATAAATAAAAACTCAACTAGATAATTTTATAAAATACATTAAAAAAAACATTGGAATCCATCAAAAAAAATATAATATGGGCATTCAAAAGTAAGGTCCATTTAAATTCATTAAATAATTCTTTTTTTAATTAAGTTTTTTTATAGCAAAAAATTTACATCTATGTTCATTTTGCTTTTAAATATCATATATTGAGTCCGTACAAGATATCCCAAATAAAATCCATAAGAAAAAATATACTTATATACAATCATAAATAGAAGTTAACCCATATTTTTCAACTTCAGAATTTTGTTATTCTTATATATATAATTTTAGATATACAAATGTCTTTTATTCAAGTTTAAAATCTTAATCCAATGAAATTTTTGTCATAGTGATATTTTATGGCATGTTAATAGTATGTCAATGCATAACATTTTACAAGAAATTGTAGTGTGATGCAAAATTGATTCACCTTATTTTGCAACCACTTTAAAACTATTGAAACTCTTTATAAAGAACACCATTGCCCTAAGTTCCATGTAGAATGGAATATCAGTTAAAGGTCAAAAAACACAAGTTGATCATACAAAAAGTGTGTTCATTTATTGATAAGCAAAAGTTGCTAAATGTGTAGAAGCCAAAGGGAATTTTTGGCCAAAAACTCCAAGTCCTCATATTTTCCATTTTTCCTATTGTCATGTTGTTTGGTTATTTGGGTGGGTAAATAATAAGCATCAAATAGAAACAATAGCTTTTTCAATGAGCTTAACCGCATTCTATGATATGAATGGTGGCCAAACAAACCAAATGGAAAAGATGATTCAAAAGTAGCAACTCTTTGAATACCCATTTTCACTTTGGCCTTATGTGGCTTTTGATTCCTTAATAGGGGATAATCAAACACTAATTCTCTTTTGATGTCATTGTGTGAGCAAATTTCTAAACTTGAAGAAATTTAAGTGCACAAGACCATTGCATGGTGGTGTGTGACCACAAAGTGATCTTTGAACTTTTTTGAGTTGGGGGATGAGCAGTTTGCATGGTGTTCACACTTTGTCCCCACTTAGTCCCCACTTACAATGAAAAAGCTTCCAAACATAAGTGGACTTAATTCATATGGTGATATCATGAACATGCATGGTCCCAAGAGAATAAGCCAAATCTAGCAAAATTCATATGTGGTAAAAAGGACATTGTATCTTTCCATACTAATAGTATAAATAGCTAGTATTTTAGATATAATCATTAATTTTTAAAAAATGATAATTAATAATGATATTAATTAATAACCTATTAATATAACCTACCCCCTTAGGTGGTGCTTAGTGAAATCAACCTTTTGAATTACATGAATGTATCAAATGTGATATGGACAAGTTTTTTAAAATTAAAGAAATCAATTAAACACTTGTAGTATATTTTCAATCTATTTCCAAAAAATTGTGATATTTTTTCTAATTGCATAAAGTAACCCAAGTTTTCACATTGATGGGGAATAATTTATGAAATCTAAACATATTGTGCATTTATTAGTTGTTTGCATGTTGTAAACACATAATGTATTTTGCATACATATAGAAAAAAGTTCCAAATGCTTTAGACTTTCTCTTATAAAGAAAAAATATTTTTGAAGGGCTTAACATTGTCACAATTGAAATATTCAAGCTCCAAATTTTCTGTATCTACATGGATGATGGCTCACACATTAGTAGCACATCATTTGAATTGTTTAATTTGGAAAAAGTACCATATTAGTCACATATTAATAAACTTGCAATGAATAAATAAAATAATTAGAATAATAAAATTCACGAGGGACGATCATATATGGTTTATTTAATATGATAAATACATCCCATAATTTATAGCATTGTTAAAAGGCTTAAAATACAAAAGTATAAAATCTAACTTTATTTGTTGAATAAGGATCACAAACTAACTTACTTTATGTTGTTTGGATCCTCAAGCTAAAAGGATGATAAAAATAAATGTTAGAGTGAAAAAATGCATTAAACTTGATTGGTGGAATTAAAAATTAGGGAATGGTTGTCAATTTGTGACACTACTAAACATCAAGGACCTATTGAATTTTAGGGACATGTGTTGAAATTTAGACATGTGTGTTGGAGTCATTACAAGTTGTAGCTCAAAACTAATTATAACGAAATAATTTTTGTTTGAAGTTGTTGATGAATGACCTATTCGCTTATCAAATCATCCCCACCTCAAATGTTGAAAGGTGAACATGTTGCTTACTAGACCAATGATGGTGATTTCTAGGTGTCCTTAACATGTGACTACATAAGTTGGCCTAGCGATGTTTCTTCTTGACTAGGATTGGAAGAATCATAATTTTTGGATTGGTTTACAATTTCTAATGGTGGTGCCTTACTTCATTTGTGTGGTTCTTCCAAGATTGAAATACAATCTTATATTTTGCATTGTGCTTATGCAAAGATCTTCTATAAAAACCACCCATATCAATGATGGTGGCAACAATGGTCATGATGTTTGTTGCTTTGCAATAAGGAATTGCACTTGAGATATGTGGGCAAACTCATTCACTTTTTCTTAATCCTTTTTTTTCTTAAATCTTGTCTATAACATGTATTTTGTTAATTCTAATTAAATTGTTAATTTCAAACTTTTTAAACTTAATGGTTATAATCAAGTTTTCTATTAAACTTGAGGCAAAAATGTTGGAAACATCCATTTGTTGGATCATCTATTTAGGAAAAACATTAATAATATATATTGTTACATCATATGATGACCCCCCAAATCAGAGTTTTTCTTCAAATTTCAAATCATCAAATGGTCATTTGCTAATTTTGGGAATTTTCAACATTTTAAAATTAACTAAATTCATTATCTATTGTATTTTCTTCACTCATATTGGAGGTTGGAAAGAAAAAAAAAAAAAGACTAAAAGAAAAAAATCAATCACCTTTTGATACAATTACTATGACAATTAATTATGAAATTATGGCTTGAATTATTGCAACTATTTTTATTTCGATCTTTTGCTTGTTCCTTAATTAGGTCAGCGTCATTACAAGAAGATGTTTTAGGTTTATATTTCGTAGTTGTCACCTTAATTACACACAGATGGGCTACTAATGGGTTAGTGTCCATTATGATAGTTAATGGGTCATGATGAATATCTCCTTGCAGTTTGGAAAATAATGACAACAAATTAACATTTTCTCAAGTTTTTATAATAATCATCCTTGACAAGTATACAAAACCCTAAATAAAAGGTTTTTGTCAATAGTTTTGGTTGTGTCATGATAGGTTGAAAAACAATTTGTGTAGTTTCTTATGAAATAGTTTGGGTAACAATAAGTTGTGTTATGTAACAAGCTAAGCAACCTATTCAATTTTAGTTTATTGACATTAAACTAGTATAGGATTTAGATCAAACATATACAATGTAATGAATAATGTAGTATTGTTAGGTAAATGATATTGAATTTGATAAGGGCCAAACCAATGTTTGTTCCCAAATGAGATTTCATCCCTTTGGGAAATCACAAACATAGTCACCAAACTTAAAAAGATTATCTTAATTCAGTGTTGTCACCAAAGCAATGGATGCCACTAGTCGGTTACATTTTGTCTTTTACATCTAGTGATTCTCCTGTAAGCATTTCAAGTTTATAATTCAAATTGTTAAAACATGGATTGGATTTGCTTCTCATTGTTCCCCGATGGTGACTAGCAAAACATATCACGTTGGCATCAATGAATGCAACCCATATACCAGTCGATACAATGTGTAACCTTTTGCAACCTTGTCGACAATTCAATATGAAAATAGAATTGTGGTAAGATGTTTGTCCCAAACAATCATTTTTTCATTAACCAATTTAGTCATGAGATTTCTAATCGCTTTGTTTGTTGACTCCATTTTTTCCTTACCATGTGGGTAAGAGGTGGTTGGACAAGCATTTTGTAAAAGAAAATGTTTTGCCAAACACCAAATTACCTCATTGATAAACAAACTCCTTTATTGATCACAATTCACCATGGACACTTGAAATGGGTATTTTCAATTTTCAAATTTAGTTTTTTCAACCAATCAAGTTTTCTCTTCATCATATTGGCATTTTTGTTTGCCCTTTCAAATTCCAAACCTTAACACCCTCTCACATCTTAAACTTTAACACTTGGGACCAATGACATTTGAGTTCACACTTGGGCCAATAATTTTTTTCACAATTAATTTTTAAATCATGTTTCTTAGAGCCTTGAAAATGTTTTTAAAAAAGTTGTATCCCTCATAGCCTCAAATATATGATCCCACTTGGGCCAATGGCACAAGGGTCCACTAGTAATAAAAATAAAAACACAAGATGCAAAGTGTGTACCCAAATGAATTTGTTAATTAAATGAACAACATGAAACATTTAGAGGGCTTCCATTTTGGTGGTTATCAAGCTTGTTTTCATATAAGCCCAAAGAGATGGGTTTAGTCTTTGCCTAAACTGAAATTGCTATGGGTGAATGTTGAGAATAAGATTTGCTTTCCTAATGATAAATGAGTGTTCTCTTAACCACATTTGTTCTAATGCTCATTTGTTTCACTCCTTGCTATTGTATGTGGAAAGTGGGAAGCCATGACATTGGTGTTCATGACATTTGGCACAATGCCTTGCATAGGTAACAACAACTAGCGACCATCAAGAAAGTGTCATTGAGTGGATAAGCTTTGACAAGGTTTGGTGCAATTGGGTCCTTGGGTATAATGTAGGTCATCAATGTTTAGGATTCTTGTGCTAGGTCAAAACCATGGCTAAACTTTGGGGAATGAGACTCAAGAGTTGGTATAAGAAGTTCACAACCTCTAGTGACTAAATTCAGCTACAAAGCCACTAAACAAAATACATTAGGAATTTCTTGAAATTCAGTGATGGTGGAAGTTGGAACATGGCATGCAGTGGCTCATTTGAATGGATTGAATTTTCCAACAGATCAAAGAAAAATATGCAACTTCTAGTTTGTGGTATTTCACCATCAGGAAAGGAACTCCTTGTTGCAGAACAACTATGATCTTCCTCTTCTTTTCTTTTGCTCATGCTGGGTCTAGCTCCTCCAATTCAACAAGTTCTAGTGGTGAATCTCCAGAGAGATTAGAAATCTGGCTGCTAGGGTGGATTGTTCAGGTATTGTTTGAAGTTGATCCTTCATCTTGTGTTCCTCTTTAGGAGGGATATGTCAGGGTAGCCATCATTCAACACGCTGGCAAGTATTTGTCCAGTCATATGCAAACTCATATTTGGCCATGAATACATAATTTGCACGAAGCCCATCTGCATATTGCAAAGAGTTGTGAACACAATAAATGGAATGCACTTGGAGAAATTTCCTAGTGTCTTTGGAGAACCCTTTGTATCCCTGAAGATCCCTCCCACTGCTACGGCTTGTGATCTATGCATGTTTAACTTCATGAGAAGACTATCTCCTGGTTTTGTCAATTGGAATTGCATCTCAAAAGTATCCCATCCATGCTATGAAAGCCAGCAATCAGATCAAGAAGACAGCCCTAGCACTAACCCTCTCATACTCACCAGTCAAAAGACAGGACTGTCAACAGAGCTGAATAATCCTGTCAGACACTTACAAGAAGCAGAAGTGTCAGGGTTTTGTATCTACTGATCCATTGTGCAGAGACAAGGCACACAATAATACAACCTTGGCAGGAATCCTAGGCAGAGAACCCATTGTGAAGAAACTGGAGACCTGTGTCAGATGCTGTTACAAGACTTCCAACTAAGAACCCTGGAACATTCATGTGTTATGAAAATGCATGTATTGGTTCTTTCCCACCAAAGATAAACAGCACAAGTACCATGATACCTAAAAATGTCACCTCACCAAACACTCGAGTTCTCTGATCAGATGCAAGGGGCACCTGATGGTCTCCATTCTTCCTTGACTACTATACTCCAGTATGCCTCCAAGATTCTTCTACAAACAAATTCAAATCATCACCCAAGTTTGCCTTAGTCCAAACCTACATGAAATGGAACTTCTAGAAGCTCAATTCTCATTGAACAAATCAATCACTATTTACACAAGAGGGAGGAGAACAGCAGTTCAAAAATTGGCTGATTTTACAGAAAGTTATGTCATGATATACACTACCCTGAGGCGTTTCACAGAAGCCTGCCTGAGAGGTGCCCCTTGTAACAGAAGGATGTCATTGATTCAAGATGGACAGAGCAAGTGTAAATAGGGCAGAGGGAGTGGTCTGCAGCTCCCTGTCATGACAGAGCTTGACCCTGAAGTAGACATGGTGATTGGCAGATAGCATAGCTCTTCTGAGATCCTTTAAAGTCCAAGCTTCTGTTGGCTAAGTTTGGGTGGAATGTATCAATGAGACTGCAGGGAAAAATTGAAGGTCAAACCAAAACAAACATTGGAAGAATGAGTGCAGTCAGAATCCTGTTACTCATGTATCAGACCATCACTTCATCCTGAATGGAAGTGACTAGCTGCCTTTACTTCCACCCTCATTGCATCAGCTCCTGACATTGGGTGTAGATAATTATATAAGAATCTGCTCAGAATCTTAAAGCAAAAAATAATATAAACATCTGTATATGGAGCTTTCAACCAAGTCAAGAATGGAAATCCCTGATCACACAAGGTTGGGTCTGTGTCTAAAACTCACAGAAACCAAAATTCCCAAGTGACCCATGTAAAGGAGCTCCAGAAATTGTCTGGGATTGACTGGAAGCCTTAGGACATATTCCTAATTCTATTTGGACTACTCCAGCTGTGTAGAACTAAACAGTACCTTCAAGAGGATGTAAAAATAAAATTTGATGACATCTGATGACACAGGACTACGTTACACAGTTCATTTGCAAGAATGTCACTCAACACTGAAGCAAAAAAAACATACATTCTCCACTGCAGAGTTAGTTAATTATGCTCCACAGGCCTACAGATTTCTGTTGACTTCAAATACAAATGAGATTTCAATCTGGAGAGTATGACAGCAATTCAGAAAGGAAGATCCACCTAATGCATTCCCCAACCTTCAAGCTCTAATTGCTTTGGATAGTCCTAAGATGGAACTAAGTAAATGATGAACAAATTTGCCTCCAGTTGTATGTTACAATACACTGGTAATTTACACAACTTCCTTTTCCAGGCGAAGGATAGCCATGAAGGCATCTTGAGGCACTTCTACCCTACCCACTGACTTCATGCGCTTTTTGCCCTCTGCTTGCTTCTTCAGCAACTTCTTCTTGCGGGTGATGTCACCACCATAGCACTTGGCAAGCACATCTTTCCGCATGGGAGTTATAGCCTCACTTGCAATCACCTTTGAACCAATGCAGGCTTGGATGGGAATCTTAAAAAGTTGACGGGGTATGAGTTTCTTCAGCTTCTGTGTGAGCGCACGCCCAACAGCATAGGCCTTGTCCCTATGAACTATAACGGCCAGGGGGTCAACAATCTCTTCGTTGATCAAAATGTCAAGTCTCACCAATTTTGATTCTTTGTATCCTGTGACAGAGTATTCCATGCTTGCATAGCCCTTGCTTCGTGACTTCAGCTGGTCAAAGAAATCCCCTACCATCTCACCCAAGGGAAGAGAATACACAAGGGAGGCACGATTCTCTGTGATGAACTTCATCTCTTTAAATTCTCCCCGTCTTTCTTGTGCCAGTTCCATCAGTGACCCAATGTAGTCTTTTGGCGTCAATAGCTCGATTCTCACATAAGGTTCCTCAATTTCCTTCCGTTTGCCTGCCTCGGGCAATGCTGAAGGATTTGAACACTCCACTACTGAGCCATCTACACAGTGGACACGATAGACAACACTAGGAGCAGTGGTTATAAGATTAAGATTGTACTCTCTCTCCAGCCTTTCCTGCACTATGTCCATGTGAAGCAGCCCCAGAAAACCACATCGGAACCCAAATCCCATGGCACTCGATGTTTCAGGCTCAAACTGAAGTGCTGCATCATTGAGCTGCAATCTCTCCAATGCTTCTCGGAGCTCTGCAAACTGGTCAGCATCAACTGGGAAAAGCCCACAAAACACCATGGGAGTAGCTTCTTGATAACCAGGAAGAGCTTTCTCAGCTTTTGCCCTGCTCAAGGTGATGGTATCCCCTACCCTTGCATCAGCAACGGAGCGAATTGAAGCTGCTAAGTAACCTACCTCCCCAGCAAAGAGCTCCTTGACAGGCATTTGCACTGGAGACAACACACCCACCTCTCCAACCTCATACTCCTTCCCACTTGCCATAAACTGCACAACATCCCCTTCTTTGACCTTCCCATCCATAACCCTAAAGTACACTATGACTCCCCGGTATTGATCATAGTATGAATCAAATATGAGGGCTCTGAGGGGTTCTTTTGTTGTGTCTTTGGGGGGAGGTACCTTCTTTACAATTGACTCCAAAATCTCCAAAATGCCTATACCCTCCTTTGCAGAGCAGAGAATTGCTTCACTACAATCCAACCCTATGATTTCCTCAATCTCCTTCTGGATGCGCTCTGGATCTGCTCCTGGAAGATCAATCTTATTCAACACTGGGATGATCTCTAGATTCGATTCCAGTGCAAGATACACATTGGCAAGTGTCTGAGCCTCCACACCCTGCGATGCATCCACCACCAGGAGGGCACCCTCACAAGCAGCTAAAGACCTAGAAACCTCATAGGAGAAATCAACATGACCTGGGGTATCAATCAAATTAAGACAGTACGGCTCCCCGGTTTTATCCACATATCGCATCCTAGCAGCCTGGAGCTTGATGGTGATGCCCCTCTCCCTCTCAAGGTCCATGTTGTCAAGAAACTGCTCCTTCATGTCCCTTGCCAGAACTGTACCCGTGGATTGCAACAATTTGTCAGCCAAGGTAGACTTCCCATGATCTATATGTGCAATGATGGAGAAATTCCGTATGTTTGCAACTGGCACTTTGGCAAGTCTATCTTTACCATTATCCACACCTTCAGCAGGCCCATTATTATTCTCTGAGGAGGAGGAGGAAGAGGAAGAGGGCTCATTAGGCATATTGTTGGCAGGCTTTGCCTCAATTGTGCTGCCGGTAGCTCGAATCTTAAACCCTAAATTAGGGTTAGGTCTCTTCTGGACCACCACCCATCTCAGGTTCCACTCTCGCAAGCAAAACCCACCTTCAGTAAAGGCTCCAAAAACTTCCGAAGATGCCAGGAGCCACCTGTTTTTACTCCTACTCCTACAAAAGCAATGACCCACTATACTAGCACGTCTGCTGCCACCACATGCTGCTGCAGAAGAAGAAGTTAAGCACGAATTGAGAGAAAAGGGACGTGAGGAGGAGCTTTCTGTTCCACAAAGTGATGGGGAGAGAGAAGCAACAGTCGAGGAGTGGAAATTGCAAATTAAAGTGGTGCAGGAAGCTGACACTGCCATTGCTGCTGCTGCTGTCAATCCACTGACTGCACAATCAATCAATCATTCAATCCCCCACTCTTTCTTTTTGTGCAAAAGCTTATGCACTTGCTCTTGTGTTCGTCAGGCTCCTCCTCCTTGCATCCTGCACTTTGCTGCCCTTCTTCTTCTTTACGGCCCGGTGGTGGTGGAGTGCGAGCTCCGAAGCTTTGATGCAACGCCGCTCATTTGCAACAACTCTACAATTCCACAAACGAAGGAAACAAAAGGAAGAGAGGATGAGCCTGAAAATGGATGAACATGTATGGATGAGGCAGGATGTGACCCTAAATGGATGAACATATATGGATGAGGGAGGGATGTGTCCCCAAATGGATGAACACGTATGGATGAGGCAGGATGTGTCCCTAAATGGATGAACATATATGGATGAGGGAGGGATGTGTCCCCAAATGGACCAACATACATGGATGAGGGAGGGATGTGTCCCCAAATGGACCAACATATATGGATGAGGGAGGGATGTGTCCTTAAATGGATGAACATATATGGATAAGGGAGGGTGTGTGTCCCAAAATGGATGAACATATGGATGAGGGAGGGATGTGTCCCCGAATGGATGAACATATATGGATGAGGGAGGGACGTGTCCCCAATTTGATGAAACATATATGGATGAGGGAGGGAAGTGTCCTTAAATGGATGAACATATATGAATAAGGGAGGGTGTGTGTCCCTAAATGGATGAGCATATATGGATGAGGGAGGGATGTGTCCCTAAATGGATTAACATATTATAGACGAAAGAGAATGTGCACCCAAATGGATGAACATATTATGGATGAAAGAGAATGTGCATCCAGTTGGATGAACATGGCTGGATGAGGGAGGGATGTGTCCCTTTCAACCCACCAAAAAAGTGGCAGAGTCTTATCAATCACAAGCACCATTGACCTTCAGGTCAAATGAGCACTACTTAAGAGAAGGGGGCCACCACCAGCACTATAATGGCCTTTATATAATTATTTGGATGAAGCTCAGGCTTTAAATAAATAGTGTGAAATTTGAGTTTGAACTTTGAACATAAATATATGCACATATGCTAATAATGCCCTCTCTCTCTCTCTCTCTCTCTCATAAAGGGCCATATAAGAAATATGATGCGCTTTGATTGACTCTCCATTCACAATGATTGACCCTTGTCATGGCATTTAACTCCATCTCTTTCTATACTCTTCCACATTGTTTAAGCTTCTTATGTTTTATGGGTGGGGATGAGTAAATAACCAATTTTGCCCGGATATGAAGATTTGGGCCATTACTCAGGTTATCTATATGGAATATTTTTCAAAAATGTATAACATAAGGATATGCACATTAAAAAATTTATGAATATAGTGGACTAGGCGATTTTATTATTATTATTATTTTATTTTATTTTCATTTGAAAGATGTGCATTTTTTGATTTTCAACCTCACACCAATCATTGAATATGAACAAAGGTTAGGAATACATTCCCAACTTTTGGAATAATTTTTTTCAATCACAAACTTGCTTCATTAAAGCATTAGAAAACATCTAAAAAACCAACAACTTGTGGGGGTGTTGAACCTCGGTTTTTTAAAGAACCCTGCCGAACGCAAAACAAGTTTTTTGCCCCAACCACACCGCATATACACCCCACTTAACCCACAAACACACATATCACAACAGAAGCCTTCCCTAATGTGGATGAGCTCCACAAGTAATCTCTTTATGAATAAAAAGACAAAATCGTTAGTTCAAAATGAACTGTAAACTATCATTCAAGTTATGCAATCCCAAAAATAGCAATAATTTTATAGCTCACCTTGCCAATGCCAAATTATAATCCTTATCCAACTCCAATTACTCAAAATAATTTGATTCATCAACCAAATCATAATTATCTTTAGTCAACTTTTATAAAATTTGTCAAATCTTTATGTCATGAACAATTCAAATGAGGATCATCAAGCCAAGTTTTCACCACGGTGATGATTCAATCTAAATTATCCACTTATAACCTACAACGTTTCAAAGTTGTCAACACACCAGCAAGATTGACCACACGTTCAGTTTTAATTTGTGACCCGAAATTCCCAATATTTTTTTGGCAAGGAAGCAAACATTTATGAATTGGGTTTCATGAATCCACCACCAAGCTAAAGGATCAACACATGTAATAGGGGTTACATATAACCTTTTGAACAAAGACAACTCCCCAACAACAAGTGCATGTGACGACTCTTCCATAAATGCACCCATACTAAATATATTATTATCTTTTTCATTAAAGTCACCAAATCCATAAACAAATCCAACAACTTCTATTGCACATGCTTGCACAATAGGGTTTAATAATTCAAACACAATCATTAAAAAAAGGATTACTACGTTAGCATCCTACTTTACAATAAAAGGAATACAAGCCCCACGTCCCACATAATTTTTCACAAGCTTCAAAGACTTGAACCTAGGATCAAACATAAGGGCAAACATATTACGCACCTATTATGAACGATAGGCCTACAAAATTACAAAAAAGGTTTGATGACCTTAACAACTTCTACCTGCATGTTGTTTTGAAATATTATAAGTTCAACATCAAACGCATTTGAAGCACCAAAAGCATCAATTAGTAGCCAGTGCCCTTGTGATTGGTTCATCACACAAATAATGACAACTTTGTTTAAAACAAATCTAAATGCTTCTACAATTGCCATACCTCAATTTTAAAGACCTTTTTACTACAAAGTAATTATCTTTTGTCACCCATAACACAAAAGAATGGCCTATTTGAATTTTAGTACCTCTTTAAACATGATTACTTTACTAGCAAATCAGACTTATTATAAAAGTTTGTAGCACCAAAATATGATGTGATTGCACACCCATATGGTCTAGATTGCTTTTTCCTAAACTATTAGCTATGACTTGTAGTAACAACAATAAGTTTTTTAGCAATGGCCAACTTTTTACGAATAACCAACTTTGGATGTGCAAATTCAACATGGGTCTCCATGGGAGTGATCTCATTAATTTTACCATATTTGATAAGGTCTTTTCATAAAATAGAACATTGGCACAAATCAAGAACACTAGCTTGTTTTGTTCTATAAATAATGCACTGCAATGTCTATGGTTTTTCAAGATCCATAGGTAAGTTATTATTTATAACAAAAAAAACCCCGACATATTGAAGTTTGACTATGTGGTTTCTAAGCTACAATTTGCACTTGTACAGCTACATGCTACTACATCTCAACCTTAGCAAAATTTGAAGCAAAAACAACATAATTTGAAATAGTAGCAACAATAACATGATCTGAAACAATAACAATAGAACTAGCACCAACAAAACCATGCATATGCATGTTTTGAACATTTATTATAAGTGGCATTCTATCAATACCACCAATGGACTCAACCAATTGCACGTCATCATCTTCAACCATCACTCAAGGTTGTAAAACAAAAATTACAACCTAACCCTAAAAAACCATCAAAGTGCAAAAAAAAAAAAAATTAAGGCAAGGCATCGAAATTCATAATTCAATTGGAAGAGGTTCATGGACACATGCAACATATAATAGAAAATGTAGAGTAACAAATCCAAGACACATGAAATTTAGGAGAGGAGCTTGAAGACTTACCTTATCAATGGTTGATATAAAGGTGTTGTTGCAAACCAAATTGTTGGAATCTCCATTAAAACTATAGATGCTCCAATTGGAAGAGTGCTTCAATGAATATAACAACCATCAACAACAACATCATGAACACCAAAACTCTGAAAGAACAAGAAGACTTCAAAAACCACACTTAGACAACTCAAACAATTCACATTTCAAACCTCTGACCTCACACATTCACATTCACAATGCCTCACAAACCTTCATAAACCTTAAACCTTCGATCACAAACCTCAAACCTTAAACATAATGTTGAACGTTCATACCTCACTAAAAACATTAAACACTCAAACCTCAAACTTCACGAAAAACAATGAACGTTCAAACCTTGGACTTCACAAAAAATGATGAACACTCAAACTTCAAACCTCACAAAGAACGTTTAAATGTTAAACCTCAGAGAGAACGTTCTAACATTAAACCTTAGACCTCACAAAAATAACGTTCAAAGTTCAAACCTCCGATTTCCTTCAATCTTCGACCTTTTATCGAACACACCAATGACCTCAAACCTTTGACCTCACAAAGAGTTTCACACTTCAAACTACAACTTGACATAAAGACCCTAAACCTCAAACCTTCGACATTCGGCTTCACACCTTTGACTTCAGACCTCCAACCCCACAAAAAGACCTTTGACCTCACATGCTCCCACCTTGCACAAAGCATTTCGCACCTCAAACTATGTTCACATTTTCACTTCACAAGATACATTGCACGCATGATGCATTACCAAAGAGCTACATTTGAAGCAAGGAAGAAAGAAGATAAAAAGACAATGTAGAAAAAGAAGACACTTTGCACTCAAACTTTGTTGCAAAAACTCACAAATCACAAAGAGCACAAAGTCAACAAACAATGTGCACTTTGCATGTTGCATTCAAAGTTTTGCTAGCAAAACTTTTGCACTTTGCACTTCATAAAGTGTAAAACACTCAACCCTAAACGCCGCGAGCTCCATCTCCATCAACCAACCATAACCTTAATCCCTAAACCCTAACCAATTATATGTCGAAATCCACCGATTATGCACCATATATGCATATGCATATTCATATTATGCATATCAGGCATATCCATCCATGAGTGCTTGGATGTGCATATCGATATGGGCAATTCCCACTTGGATATGCATGAGGACCAGCTATTGCATGAACATTTTATGTTAGATATGTATAAGGATGAATATTTGGAAAAAACCAAATTCCAAATATGACTACATACATATATGAATATTATTTAGGTTCATGTATGAAATTTTAAATATATCTAAGCAACATTGAAAATAATTGTGTTATTATTTCATAATAACAAACTTGTGTTGTGAAGGTATTTGGTTTACAAGGTTAAAAACCTAAGGGTTTAAGTTAAGTTCTTGTGACATGGACTTGAATTGATTCCTTTTCATTGAAATTGGCATAAAAATTGAACCATGGAACTTGTTTGTTTTTCTTTTGGGTTAGATTTGGAATTAAAATTATAATCATGAAAAGAAATTCTTGAACACAAGGGTAGAAGTTTTAAGTAGGAAAGTTGATTTTTTTTGAAAAGTTGATAAATAGGTTGAAGTTTATAATTAAATTAATATTTTAATTAATTGTCAAACTTTGTATTATTATATACTCATATTTTAATTTGTTGTAAAACTTTGTACCCATACAATCTTTAGCATTGGGGAATGTGTAATGGATACGTGGAATCAAACCCAATTTTTGAACAATGCTTGAAAATTCTTAAATTTGAATATCATGCCAAAACATGGCATTCATAACTAAGCCCATACAATTACAAATCATATAATTGAATAAAATGGCATAAATGACTAATTCAATTGAAAAGGACCAATCATGAATGCCATGTTTTGAAGTAGCCTAATAGAAAAAAAAGGTGTTATAACCATAACTAAAGGATTTAAAAATTGGAATAATCAAGTTCAAAACCCAACCCAAATAACCTCCAAATAAATTTTATGATGTCAATGAAAGTTCTCTTAAAAAGAAAAAGTCCCACAACATTGGAAATAATTATTGAAGGGTGGGTATGACAATTGACTTGAAATACACATTGGGTATCAACCCAAGTTGTGACAATGGCTATGGGAAAAAAAATTGTGATCATGATGTATTGTTTCCTATGTTTTTGTTGAATGCAAGATCTCAATGATGGAAAAGTGCCACTACAAGAAATCCCCATTTTTTTTACAAAAACAAAAAAAACCCCCCCCCCCCCCCCAGCCCTAATTGATGACCAAAATGTCATTTTGGACCTAATCATTTTGATTAGGTCTTTTTGGCTATTTTTTTCATTGGGTTTTTTTTACTAGTCAAATGAAACAATAATATTTGGGCAATGATTCAAATATATATATATATATATATATGAAAATGATTATTTGTTTACACCCTGCATATTTGACTTAATAATTAATGCCCAAAATAATAATAATAATATATTTGTTTATTTATCTACCTTACCCCACCTAGGTTAATTAAGCCACTTAACCTAGGCCAACTAGGTAGGTAAAGTAGCTCAGGTTGCAAGTGTGAAGACTTCATCTTTTCACCTTTATGTTCAAATCTTTTTTACCATTACATTACCATTTCATAAGGTGTTTAAAAAAAAAAAATCAAAATGTTGTAATGAATTTATATGAAAATTTGTCAACATTTATATTAATGAATTTCAAATTTTTACACTACTTACGTAGGTAAGTTAGTTAAAGTAGGTAGGAGTTACCATGTACATAGATACCAATTAGTAAGTACTTAGGCTTAAATACCATAGGCATATGTAGGCCTAGGTAAATAAATATGCTACTACTTAATAAATAACCTATTAAATATAAGTAAACATAAGCATAGACCTAATAAACTACATATGCATGTACTACCTAGTAGGCCTATAATACTTAGGCCTAAATATGTTAAATAGGCCCAAGTAACCAAGTAGGCCTAAATAGGTATGTAACTCTGTTACATGCTACCTATGTAGGCCTAATAGGTTACCTAAGCTTAACTAGCTGACTATATTGCTTACCTATGGCCAAGTGCCTAACCTAGGCTACCTATTTAATCTAACCTACTAACATAGCTACCTTGTTAGTCTTAGGTCATAGCCTACCTAACCTATTAAGCCCAACAAGTAGGCTAGCTAGTCAAATCAATATGGTTGATTTGACCCAATATCAAACCAATTTGATTGATTTGCTTAAACATTAATTATTTAATATTTTCAAACTCACTAAACCTTAATCATTTCAATGGACCTTTTTTTGGGGTATTTTTTGACTAAATGTTCAATTTGACATTTGGTCAAAAATGTCATTCTAATCAAATGTAGTCAAGAGTAACAATTTTTTTCATGCCCAAAGTGTTAAGTCAAAGTGAATATTCCCTTTAATCATTATAGACACTTGAGTTATAAATTTATAACACTTCAAGTTGACCTCTTGAAAAATTATGACTTATTGTAGCATGCTTTGATTACAAGGTTTGTTATTATTGTGGTGCACATCAATACAAAAGACAATTAAACAACGAAAGTACATGTTGGTCAATTGCGTAAAAAAAACACATTGATGAAGTTGTATTTCATTTTCTTTTGTTCAATTGAATTTGTTAACATTATTCACTCATTCTACAGTTACAATTGTCTTTTTATTTTATTTCTTCAATTTTGCATTAGAACAAAGGTGTGTTTATATGTTCAATGCCTTTTGTTTTAAATAACATTCAATTGATTTTGGGATTAAAATTTAAGGTTCAATTGAAGTTTTTAATGTGAAACTTTGTGCTTTTGGTGTAAAGTGCACAATCACTTATTACCTCTCATGCCCATCACCTTCAAAAACAAGTTTACTTGGTTCAAAGTTGCATATTTGCATTGTTGTTTGATGCCTTTCACTTTTGCTTCTAAACTTTGAAGTTAAATTTGAATTGTAGATTTACTTGTCTATGTCTTTTTAACCATCATCTCTAAAAATAAACTATTGTCATGCTTATCATGTGCACAATTATTTTTGTTGTATTTTTTCAAACATTTGTGTGCATTATGGGTTATACAAGTCCTACCAACAACATGGAATTAAATGCAAACTTTATTAACATTGGTCTAACATTGGTCTTTCACTAGTTTTGAAAGGTGTGTTAGCAGTGGCAATTTTCACAATTTGCAACCATGGCATGGTGATTGTGGAAAGCAAGTTCCCTTCGATGTTGGGGGTGGTGATGAAACATGCATTTTTAAATTACACATGGAAATTTTGAGGAAACAAACCATTGCATGGAAATCTCAAAGTTAAAATCTAGAAACATAGGCATTCTTCAAAATGAACAATAACCAACCCATTGACCTTCACTAATACAAAAGTGGGGCGCAATTCATTAGCTTGAATCACTATGGTACTTTAAAAGTGAAATAGGTTCATTGCACCTTAATGATTTCACCCTAGTTAAAGTTATTTCATTATAGGGTCACCATGAACATCATATTTCACAACTACTAGTTGACATAATTCACTATTATAATTTATTATGTTAAATAGGTTTTTTTATGTTGTTTTTAAAATACCTTAAACTATTTATGTTATTTTAAATTATTGTAGGTTATTTTAAGTTATACCCTAAATTATTATAAGTTATAATAAATTATTATACCTTAGATTATACCCTAAACTATTATAGGTTATTATACCTTAAAGTATCATAGGTTATGGGTAGTTGTAAGCTATAGTGTGTCATTTTTTGCTTATTTATGGACTTTCTACATAATGTACTCTATTCAAATGCCACAAACGCATTGTACAATCATCAATTTGACAAAATTGTTTATGGATTAAAATTGTCAACTTGAATAAGAATATTTATTGAGGGGTGAAATTCAATAAACATACACCAATCACATAGTAATGGACTTTTAAAATGGACATATGCATTATATTTTGAGTTATGCATTAACAATCAAATGCATTTTTAATTATAATTTCATCTCAATATTTTTTTATAAGCAATTAATATATGATACATGATGGGGGGAAAAAAATGGATTGAAATTTTCTTAAAAAACTTTAACCAACAAATAATTATGGATTTTTAATGATTAGGTTTGGAGTTTTTTTTTAAAGTCCTTATTTTGGTCATTTTTTTATTGAATTGATTTTTTTTCCTCCTAACATGTATGTCAAAGAATTATCTTAATGGGCAGCCTTTCCTATGGAATTTATTAATTGATTAATCACCACATAAGGCCCACTCAATATTGGTTTTTAACTATTTTTTCCATTCTAATGTTAAAATATGAGCTTTTGGGATTGGGATTTCTTGTTTTTTTTAAAACACCCTAATTTGCATCTACCCTTATATCCTAATTTATTATAGGGAATTTTTGGCATTTTATGTGATTTAAAGTTAAACTATTTAATTAACATTAGGTTATACCGTAGGTTATTTTACTTTAAATTATTATATGTTATTTTAAGTTCAACCGAATGCTATTTAAAGTTAGTTTATTATATGTTATTATAATTTATTTTATCCAAAGGTACAATAATTTTAAATAACCCAAAATAAACAATTATATATAATAATTTAAGGTGGAATAACTTAGAATAGAATAATCTAAAATAAGCAATAATAGCTTCAATAAAATATTCTAGAATAACCAAAAATGACCTATGATAGAATAACCAATAATAGCTTAAAATAATTTGTGATAAAATATTTTAAAATAACCAAAAATAATTTGTGGTATAATAAGTTAAAATAACCAATAATAGCTTATGAAAAATAGGCAATAATAACCTAAGGTAAAATAATTTAAAACAGCTAAAAATAACATAAAATAATAAAAAATAACTTACGATATGATAATTAATAATATTTATAATAAAATAACCAATAATAACATATGATAGAATAACCTATAATAATCAGGTTAAAGTACATTACATTGTCCATAAAATGTTGTCAAAAGTAGTTTTTACAAGATTTTGGAATTTTTAATTGGCCATGTGATTAAAGATAATTGAAAAAATTGAAAAAAAATTCAACACTACAATGTTCTATATAATATAATCACATTATATGAATTTCATAGATAATTTTTGAATAGCCATAACATAATGGACTTTCAAAATAATACCTAAAAATTTGTAACAATCCATAACCAATGAATATGGATTCCATGTATTTTCATATATAATTTTTTTTAGGATATAAAAGGCTCAATGGTAATATGATGTGATAACATTTATACCAAGGAAGACTTTTTGGAAAGATTTCAATGACCAAAATTTTATATGTAATTTGAATTATGGTTTTTTTATTAAGTTTTGTATTTAAAGAAAATAATAATTTAAAAGCTCATATTTCATATTTAAGTTTTCCATAAGGTAAACTAGGGTTGTAGTTTTCTTAATGATAAAATTTAATGATAATTTATAAAAGGACTTGTGTGATTCAAGGTATCATGCTTTTATAATGTTAATTAAACAATTATGGACTTCCACACATGCCTAAAAATATTACACCTTAATGTGCTTTCAGCTAGCCAATAATAACTAACAATAGAATAACAAAAAAATAACTCAAGGTAAAATAATTTAAAATAACCAATAATAAATGATGATATAATAACTTTAAATAGCCTAGTTAATGATAACCAACAATATAATAACAAATAACTTAAGATAAAATAATTTAAAATAAACAATGATAGGCAATGATAAAATATCAATTTTTTAAAAAATAGCCAATATTAGCCAATGATAAAATAATCAATAATAGCCTATGATAAAATAACCAATAATAAGTAAAATTAACCTATGATAAATCACCATTAATAATTTATGATATAATAACTAATAATAGCTTAAAGTAAAATAATGTAAAATAGGCAACAATAAAATAACCAAATAATATATGGTAAATATTTTATAATAGCCAATAATAATTTACGATAAAATAACTAACAATAGTGTATAATATATTAACCAAAAACAACCTAAAGTAAAATAACCTATAATAACCAACAATAAATTATGGTAGAATACGCTAAAATAACCAACAATAGTGTACGATAAAATAACCAATAATAACCAATGGTAAATAATCAATAATAGCCTATGGTAAATAATTTAAAGTAACCAACAATAACCTATGATATAATAGTTTAAAATATTGTATAGTATAATTGTCAGAAATAATTTAGGGTTTAAAAGAATGTGCATAATAATATGTGATTACCCAAAAAAAATCATTCATTTAAATAATGATTAAATAGTTAAAGACTTGCTCCTTAAACATGGTGATGAGAAGAGGTGAAAGGTTCAAACCTTCACATTTACACCCTACATTGGTGGGCTAAATGTATAGGTGGGTTAGGTTGTTAGTTTAGGTTAAATAGCCTAATGAAGGTTTTTAAATGTTTATTTTAGGTTTGGAATCAACCATTAGTAACTTATTATTTATGATTTACTTATTAGGGTCAATGTGTGGTTGGGTGGGCCAATTTAGGTGTTGTGCAAACCAATTTTGCTTATGGTTGCCATTGTAATGCCCATGTTGGTTTATAGGTCTTAAAATTCATTAAAATGGACTTGCTTTAAATATCTTAACTTGAATACTTACATGATGCACAAAATCATTTAACAAAATTTTTAAAATCATAAAAGCCATGGACTTTTGAACTTAAAATTCATGGATTACACCTTCGACTTCCATTTCTATGTAGACTATGTTACAGTCCATTGACAAATGGGGTGTGTGTTAAGGACTTAAAATTAATAAGATATCATATCAAAGAAGTGTAAGAACAAAATAAATTATGAGTTGAATTTTAAAACTATATTTATATGGACTTTTGAATGGGCTAATCAGGAGCATTTTTTCATAAGTCCATATCCTATTGGAGGAAGAAATATTTTATGATTTTTTTGCTTAGATGTTTAAAAAAATATAAACTTTAAATGTGCCTTTAAAATGACATGGAAAAAATATGGAGGAAACCAATGTAAATTAATGTAGACTAGTTGTAATTTCCTAAATTTGACCATGATTTTGAATAAATAGGGACTTTGGTTTTGTGGCAAATTGGTCCACCCATTTGTGCATAGTCTCATTAGTGAATTTGATAATTGGTGAATTCAATTAATTATTAATGAATTCAACTGTTTGTAACAACTAGTCCCTATTTACTAAGGGATTGGTCATTTTCACTGTGGTAATTTGTCTAATTTCACTCAAAATCTAGTGGAACACATAATGAGCTTGGACACATATTGGTGTAGTGCTTGAACACAACTAGATAGTGCCATAATGAAGTGGTTGGTCTAAAAATTACGACCTTACACACTAAATGTTGTGAAGGCTTCATCATTAATTACAAATCAAATGACATATAGCTGTAAAAAACACCTTGCGATGGAACATAAGGTTTTGTATAAAAAATATGTAAAAGAGGCAACTAATACCAATCATTCCTACTAGATGTTCACTTGCTAGAAATTTAGCCATGAAAATCCCACTTGCAAACCAAGGTGCCATTGCAAAGTTTTTCAAAAAAATATGAATCCTTTAAAAAAGGATCATGTGACACACCAAAAAAAAAATTGGCTTGGATTTTACACAATGTTGTTTGTAATAAAAAATGACATTGAATCTATTTGGTTGCATAGGTTGGTGTACATATTGTGGCCCTAAGCAACCTTTTTATCAAAAAAATCATGTTGCATTGGTGCAAAAACTTTAGCTAAACATGTTTATGTGCAACCTTTGACCTTTAGACATCAAAAGGTGCCATAATATATTTGTTATCAAGGTGAATTTTTTAATCTAATGATTAATAGCCAAAACACATCATCATTGGTTTGTTGAAGCAATGATACAAGATATGTAGTTGTGCCTTTCAAATTGGAATAACTTTTAAATATGTTTTCACTTGCTTAGAAAGTTGTTTACATCAAGGATGAAGGGGTCCAATTTATAAATGTGTGCAACTACTCTAAATTTAGTGATTTTTTGCACTAGATGTTAAACATGCACGAACCATTTGATGATTTTTCTTTTTGGTATGTTTTGTCAAAAGTGTGCTAGTATGTTATAATTGATCAAAAAGTAAGATGATCTAAATTATGCAGTTATTAAAATTGGTTAAGTTGCTATTCAAAAGGGCATTACATGGCCAAAAAATTCTAGCAAGGGTAGGGAGGCAAGGGATAAAACATGCATGGAGTTTAAGTTAAGGCCTAAAACTAGGTACATGTGCATTTTGTTTCCTACTTCTTGTGTCTATTATTTGTTCATCTTCCATGCATCATGGTTTCATGTTTATTTGGGTGTTTTTGATATTTTTTTGACATTGCACATGATTATAAATTGAGTATTCTTATTTCAAGATGCTTTGATATTTTATGGTGCTTTGATATTGAGTAACCATTGTTTTATGATGCAATTGATAGTTTATGGCCATGTAGAGTTGCATGCCTTCTCAAAGAATATAGGCAGTTTGTGAGAGTGTGGTCAAAATGTTGTCACCAATTATGACTAGCTATGTGTTGAATTAGAGGCATAGTCATTTTCTTTTTAGAGATGTTTTATAATTTAATATATCCACATGTTGTGGGCTTCATGATTATCGTTACCACTAAACTATTCTTGATAACTTGGCTAACTGAAATGTAAATGTATTTGATAAAGAGTTGGAGGTACTACAAAAGCACACGAAGGGTCAAGTATTAAAAGTTCTTCAAACCTTCATTTCTTTTGTGCATTGATTGAAAGGAAATAAAACATAAAATGTTAGTTTGATGTTGGATCCCAAGTTCAAGAGCATGTATTTGGCCACATTAGTTACATGGGCCATGATTAGTATGCATTAATTTTAATTCTTAAATATGATGAGTTGTTGTTGTTGCCTTTTTCGGTGGATTGTTACAAGTTTTTGATGCCAAGTGTGGTTGAAGATCTTCAAATGGATGGTTCATAGTTGGTGGACTTGTGTTGATTTGTTTCAAACCATGTGGACAAATGTAAACACATTGAAACAATTAATGGCAATACAACTTGATGGGTTTTGCTACTATCTTGTCAATGGTAAAAATTGCATTTATGTGTCCTAACTTAGGGGCAAATATGGGAGCACAAATTTCTAATTATTACATTGTTTTAACAATACAAATTATAAGCAATCTATGAACCAAATTGAAATAAATATTTTGTTTTCTATTGTTGTATTCTTCATTACACTCACATGATTTTTGTTTTAAAAAATTGACCTTATGACCCAAGTGTTGGGTGTTTGAAACCCATGTGAAGAGGAATCAAAATTGGATGAAAGACTCAATGTAGAATTAAAGGATGAAGTGGAATGTGAGGAATATGTAGATTTTTGTTAATATTTATTTTGTGAGTTTGTGATATAAATATGTGAAAGGGTCAAAGGTGCATTCATTATATTAGGAAGCACAAAATGCTCTTAAACAAGTCCTTATAAGGAGTGGATTGCTATTTAGATTTAGTCATTAAGTTTAACCTAATTTTAACCATTATGTTTAATAAATGTTTAATCACTATATTTAAACATTAAGTTTAGTTTAAATTTGGCCAATATGTTTCATCAAAGTTTGGTCATTATGTTTAACCATTAAATTTAGTTATTATATGTAGTTAAAGTTTAGTCATAAAATTTAACAATTAAGTTTAACCTAAATTTGACCATTATATTTAACCAAGGTTCAATCATTATGTTTAACCATTAGGTTTAGCCACCATGTTTAACTAAAGGTTTAATCATTATATTTAGTTATAAAATTTATTTATTAAGATTAATCAAAGTTTAGCCATTATGTTTAGGTATTAGATTTAATAACTATGTTTAGCCATTATGTTCAACCAAGTCTAGTCATTATATTTAGCCATTACATTTAATCATTGTGTTTAGCTAAAGTTTATTCATTAAATTTATCAAATAAGTTTAATCACTATGTTTAACTAAGATTAATCATTAAATTTAAACATTAAATTTAGTCAAAGTTTAGCCATGAAGTTTAAACATTATGTTTATCAACTAAGTTTAGCCATTAAATTTAATCATTAGGTCTAGACAAGATTTAGTTTTTATATTTAGCCATTACATTAAACCATTAAGTGTAAACATTAAGTTTAATCACTCGATTTAATCATTAGTTGTCACTTAAGTTTGATCATCGTGTTTAATGATGTGAAATAAACATTTGAAATAAAAGACTTGATAAAAGTTGATCACTTTTGATGGTCCATTGATAAAAAAATGGTTTATCAGTGAAAGTTTTGAGTTCAATTTTTTTATACTTGCAACCTATGTGTATGTTTAGAAGGCTAAAATAGGTAGGTTAGATTAAAATAATTTGGTGAAGTTAGATTAAGCTAGCTTAGCATTTATCTATATCAATGTTTTTTTTTGACCTACATAGATTTATTTACTACTTACCTACTTACTACCTATTATTGTTTAAAATAATAGTTCAAAAAATGATTTTAATTTAAGTATAAATTTAGTGACTATAATTTACAAAATTATGATTTCATATTTGATTTTACACAACATGGTAATTGAGGACAAGATGGATAAACAATTCTAAACCATTGTTTAATCTAGGAAATGTAGAATAGTTTCCAAGAGGATTGATTTTTTAGCCATGCATGGAAGGCACCAAAGAACTTGAAAATTTTCAAACACATTTTAATTTACAAAATGACTTTGTAAAACATTTATGAGCCACAAATAAAAGGTCTTAGTTAGCTTGATTGAAATAAAGTCTAGGTTTTTCTTCTTTTTATTTATTCAAACAATTAGAGATGCTTTTAGGTGCCTATTGCTTAAGTAGTGAATTGATTGAAGGACAACCCACTAACTATAATTATGGGCATAGGGTATTGACATCCATCCAAAGGGGGTGCTATGGTTTTTGTGCATGGGAAAGAAAAAAAATGGAGCTCCACTTTAACCAAAGTTAAAAGCCTTTGGGCGAGGGCATTACCATAATCATAATGAGGCTAGCCCGTTTGACTCTTTGCATTGCGTGAGCCCTTTACTCCAATAATGGCCTCACCCCTTGGGCATTACCTTACACACTTAACCCAAGGCTTGATTATGGTGTAATTTCAACATGTTCATATGATGTAAGCTTAATTATTTAGGCTTAAAGTTTAATTACCTTATTTGATTATCCTCATTTAATTCTCTTATCAAGTCCCTATAGTAAGGCAAAGTAGTTTGATTTATTGGCCATATTCACTCTTTGGTTATAATGGGTACTTCTTAATTTATGAGATCATAGTTACACTTCTTGTTTGAGAGAATCCATGTCTGGTAGAATTTTAATGGCTACAATTTTGTTTGAGAAGGAAAGCATGAGCCTTTTGCTAATAATACCCTATTATTCTTCTGCAATATAGCCAAAATTAAGGGCCTATGAAAAGGTGGCCATAGCCAAATATAATGTAGCGTCCACTATCACTAAAATTTAAAATATTTTCTTTGCAATAATTTATGAGACTTGAGAGGGCAAGAAATATATTATTTTATTTTTTCTTTGTCATGGATTCTTTCATTTGTGCCCCCAAGAAAAAAAAAAGGAAAAAAAAAAAGGAACAAAAATTGTTCTTTGCCAAGTGTGCCTTAGGCATTTTGCCAGGCTTCCCCCCTTGCCCAACCCTCCTCCTGCTTGGTCTCCTCCCCTACCTATTTGCCTTGTGTCCATCTACTCCTCCTCCTATGATGATCTTTCCACACAAAAAGCCAATAACAATATACTTATTTATTAATAACACATTGTTAACTTCTATCCAACAACTTATATTGTAATTGAATCTTTTTTTTTAGGTCTTTTTTAATTAATTTAAAAATTTGGATTAGGAAAAAAAAATTAAAAAAATTTAATGAAGGAGATTTTCCATCATGGTAAAATGGGTTAATTTTTTTTTAATAACAAAAAAACATTATTGATCTTCTTTTGTCAACCGTAGTTAAACATGAGAGCCATGCTCATTTAGAGTGCACCCTATATCCGTCAATATCTCTCCTATGCAACAAGAGGGATCTTATGCCTACTCCTTAAGAGTGGGAGGGAAACTATGGCTACTAAGTAGGTATAAGATCTCACCTACTCTTAAGGAGTTATATCCTAGGGTTGGACTTGACTATCACCTCATCCTAGGCACCTTATTGTGGGACTCCCCTCCCCAAGCCCACCTCACCTCACCTCACCTTGGGGCTTTTACTCTACACTAAAAACCTTGCAAAGTTTTTACATGCTATGCTTCTTTTTCCTAAATAAAGTGTAAACATTACTTAATGAAAGAGAGGCATGAAATTCCCACCCTCTTTCATTAGGTAGTACTACCCCATTTGATGTTATTATATTTCTTTAAAGCAATAAAAAGGCAACATCATTATTCATTAGGTGGACTAGAAAGAACACAAAGAATTGGCATCATGACAATAGCAAGTCTAGGCTATAGCATGATTTCAATGTAGAACCATCATGTTGTGGCTTAAATCATTATATAATGCAATGTTGACAAGTTCTCTCTAATTAGTCACCATATATAGAGAGAGAGAGATAGAGAGAGAGAGAAAAAAAGATCTATACCCAATCTATTCCTTTTGATGTTTATCCTTCTAGAATTTGATAACAAATATTTTCACACTATTGTTGTGAACAATGGGTGTTTATTTATTTATTTATTTTTGGGGTGGATTTTTTGGTGATGATTTTTTTCACAACTTGGCAACAAAAAGAAAAATTTTAAAATTAGGAATTCCACAACCATTCTATACATTCCTAAAAGCCCATAAAAATTATTTGTCAAAGAATAGTGTATTTAATTAGTGTGTTATAACACAATAATAATAATACTTATGACGACGATAAAGAAGATGATGATGATGATGATGATGTGATGAAATATGTTGAATTATTGTGCATCTTACTTGCATGATTCGGACACTCCAAAAATTGATGTGAAATTCAATTTTGTGATCGTGATGATTATATATGTAGAAGGAGATTTTAACGCATATATCATCTCATGAACAAACAAAGAGGATGAATTGGATTATGTCACACCTTTCACTAGACCCTAGTGTTTGAAACAAAAACATTGGGGCTAAAACACCAAGTTGAATGCAAAACTCCATAGTTGGAACTTGGAATGAGGATCACAAGTGCATTGAATGGCATGGATTGATTAATTTACACTCCTTAGATTGGTTACCCCAAATTGGTGAGGCTAGAGGTGAGTTGAAGAGGAACTACAAAGTGAAATCACAAGGTGCAACTAAAAACTATTGGGGACTACCTATAGAGATATTAGAGAACTTAAAGCTTATACTATGAATGGATGAACCCCTTAGGAAAATTAGGCCATGTAAAGGGTAGTACCATATAGTACCTTTTCATGTTTAGTAATAATTAAATTGTTTTTCAAAATGCTTAATTAATTATTTGTTTGAAATTATGTCAAAATTTTAAGGAAATTCTAAGGGAGAGGGGAAGAATATAAAAAATCAATGAAAACCCATTCACCATCTTCTTGTTGCTTCAAGCTGATGCTCTCAATATGTTAGAGGTTTAGAGTCCAGAAAACTTGTCAAATAAGTTTGCCTATATTTATTTATTGCCGAAATTTCATAAATTATTGTGTAAATATATATCATTTTTCACCTTTCTTTCTTCATGCTTAGAGTGTTTGATTTTGCTAGAAAAAAACCCAAATTGTGGGTGAGAAAACTAAACCCTAAAAAATTAAAATCTTGTAAAGATGGCTTTTAGTTATACCTTGAAAAAGTAATGAATTGCTTGCAACCACACTTGATGCTTACACCAACATTTTGCAAGTCATACATAATTTACCATTGTCCAAAGGTTCTTGAGCTTTTGATTTGTCATCCACTCAAGGTTCACCAAGCCTCCATATTGCCTCGCCCTTTGTTTCCTATGCATGCATCATCATCATCTAGATAGGACGTAGGATATGATGAGTTTTCATCCATTGAGATGAGGGTTACACAACTTTTCATCCATCAACAAAAGGGTTATGTAAGGATGGTCACATGACATTTTATTCATCCATTGATATGAAACTTTTCATCCATCCACAAGAGGGTCACATGCCTTTTCATCCATTGTTCTGTTAGGAGGGTTACATGACTTTTCATCCATTGTTATGTTAGGAGGGTTACATGACTTTTCATCCATTGTTATGTTAGGAGGGTTACATGACTTTTCATCCATTGTTATGTTAGGAGGGTTACATGACTTTTCATCCATTGTTATGTTCGGAGGGTTACATGACTTTTCATCCATTGTTATGTTCGGAGGGTTACATGACTTTTCATCCATTGTTATGTTAGGAGGGTTACATAACTTTTCATCCATCATTATGTTAGGAGGGTTACATAGCTTTTCATCCATTGTTATGTTAGGAGGGTTACATAGCTTTTCATCCATTGTTATGCTCCGAAGGTTACATGACTTTTCATCCATTGAGAGGAGGGGTATGTTGTTGCTCTAGAACATTTGAAAGAAAGGTAGGTTATGTCTAGTAACCGCCTCGAGGCTATTGCTTATCCCGAAAATAGGTGATTGATGAACTCTGGACCAGTTACCTAGTCCTTAGAATTCATTCCATTCCATCCACGTTCTTGCTCATGATGCATGTACAAAAAAAGAAGAAGAAGAAGAAGAAGAGGGGTTAATGAAGCCTGGTAGGTATGTGATCTAGTATGAAGTTAGTGTTAACTCCTACCCATGATACATGCCTTGAGTAAAATGTAAAGGAAGGCTTTTGAGTTGGGAATTAGGAGGGAGGGAGCGAGGGAGAGAGAGAGAGAGAGAGAAGAGACAGGATACATGTGGTACTCATCATATCAGGTAGACTAGCTTTCTCTCCACTTCAAACCCATCAATTGAATCACTGAGCAAGCAATTCACATAGATCTATATTCTATTAGAGCTGAGCTTTAGGGTCATAGAATCATCATACTAGATCAAATTCACTGAGCAAGCATTGAACACATAGAATCATAGACAGAGTAGAAATCTATCACTGATCTCCAGGAGCTAATTCTTCCTTGCTTGTGGGAGTGATGATGATGATGATGATGATGCACAGCCTACTACAGCATTCAGTTAGGAGAGAGAAGGAAAAACCAGATCACTAGTCTAAAGGTGAAGAAGAAGAGGTCCAAGGATCATCAATTACATGCTTGTTGGCACACAGAGTGAGAGAGAGAGACACACACACACACACACACACACACAATACACATTTGCATTCAGCTCCTGGATCTTATTTCCCACTGTTTGTTGGACTCAGATGGGATTCATGTGCATTCAGAAGATCAAACAAATTAAATCTGCAATCAAGAGTGAAGTAGTTTGAAACAAGCTTAGAATCATCATCATCATCATCATCGGATACAGTATAATTAGCAGCTTTCATTTGTTTTTGTAGGAGTGAAGATTTGTTCTGTCTCTAGCATCCATCAGCAGAAAATTTTGGGTTTCTGGGAAAAAAAAAAGCATGAACCTCCTCTTCTTCTTCTTCTTCTTATTCCCGATAGAGTAGCCACAAGTGTGAGAGGCCAGTACCACCACTGCACTACTGACCTACCACCTCAGAGATTTTTCTGCCATACATGAATGCATCATCCTGTTGCAAACTTGTCCCCCAAAAGAAGAAACACCCACAGACCCATAAATCAAAGCCAACTACAGCCCACATCAACAAACAAGAACAACAACCCAGCTCTTCTTCTTCTTCAATATGATCCTGCGCTGAAGAAGAAGAAGAAGAAGAAGAAGAGC